>Ga0116217_10000052_pt1 | contig 142292 bp, 141 predicted proteins | sample Sb_taG_6_FD_89697 | JGI IMG/M metagenome (GOLD analysis project Ga0116217, IMG submission 89697) | Peat soil microbial communities from Weissenstadt, Germany - Sb_50d_4_PS metaG | ecosystem: Environmental > Terrestrial > Soil > Wetlands > Peat | place: Germany: Weissenstadt | collected...
CCAGGTGGCGGCAGAGGGCGGCGGCGTCAAGGAGTTGGAGATTGGGGTCACTCGTGCCTTGCATCCCCAGATTGACTCACACTCGAGCAATCCTGAGGCGAATTGCTCAGCAGTCTCCTAGGCCACGACCTCACCGACGTCCTCAAGGCGCTCGACAACCCTCCTGCCGAGCGGCGTGATCTCGTAGTTCGTCACGCGGCGGTGTCGGGTGGCGTCCGCTATGCCGCCGAGGTCATTGACAAGTCCGTGTCGCACAAGGGTGGCGAGGATTGCCGGCATGGCGAGATCCATTCCGCCGAACACCTTCAGGATCTGTTTCGTGTTGAGTACAGACGCTGGCTGCTTGAGGCCTCTGGCGGAGATCACGCCATGGACGAAGAGACCAAGGACCTGGGTATGGGGTTCCTCAAGGTCATGCAAGGCCAACACAAGGAGGTGCTCGACGCTGATGTCCCTCTGGTCCGTGGCGTTGACGCCTGCGGCGAGAGACCGCGCCAGCGCGACGAGCTTCCTCAGGTCGCCGCTGTCCTGCGCGGCTCGCAGTGTCGAAACCAGGAGCGGTTCGAGGTCGCTTCGTGTACTCAACGTTCCAGGAGCTCATCGGGCTCAAGTTCCGCCATCTTCGCTGTCTCTTGTAGGACCGCCGAAACTCGGTCCTGGCGACGCGCGTCGATCCATCCTCGGAATTCGCCGAGCAGACGTTGGCTGACCGTCTGGACGAATGCCACGGCGGCCGCACTGATCAATGCATTGCTCGTCGCTAAGGAGGCAGCAGCACCAGCCGTGCCGCTGACCATGCCGAGCGCTACGTCGACCGCAGTGCGCTCGGGCTCACCTTGCCGGCGTGTCGATGACGGCTCGTCCGAGCCCGTGCGACGTCGATCCATTCGCGAACGAGCGTATCAAGCCGACCACCCGACCGAAATATCTCGACTGGGCGTGCTGAGCTCAGCGGTCAGCGGGAGCCGTCCATCTGCCAGGGCGCGTCGTCGTTCAGGACGCTGACGACCGAGAAGAAGCACCATCCATGCGAACCAGGGTCGCCAACTGGACGTCTCAGCCAGTCCAATCCTGGCAGGCCGAGGAGCCGAGGATGCCGTCCCCCGTGTCGCGGATGGTGAACGGTCTGACAGTGCCGTCGATGTTGTCCTCTTGCCCGATGCAGACGATCCAACCGTGGGGGACCGTACTGAAGGCCTGGGGCGACGTTGGAGTGCACATCGGGCACGCCGGATGGATGGCAGCCGCGCAGTCGTCGGCGGCGTACTGACCGCTCAGGGTCACATTCACGTTGCTGTCGGCATAGCCGATGGTGCAGCTCGGAGTCGAAGAGAGGACCACGAACGCACCCACGCCGACCGCCAGTCGTCAGCAGGCCCGCGGCGGCGCAGAGGATGGTGAGACGGGCGTTCATGCTCCTCAGCCTGCGCCGCCGTCGGGCCAGAACACGGCTCCACCAGCAAGCAGCGCACCCCCGTCACGGTGCCGTCGGACGCCGTGACCGAAACCGACCGAAAATGGTCTAACTCAGCCGGACATGTCCCAGACCGGTCCACCGGTCCCGACGATCACACGCTGGCGGCGGTATCCCCACACCCGCACCAGACGGGGCTGATTCGCCGCTTCGTACGCCACCGTACGGAAGCAGCAACGCATTGTTGGATGGCCCTGGCAGTTACTGATCGGCAGGGCACACTCAGCATCGGAAGGATATCGGCTAGACCCCGATTCCCTTGCAAGAAAGCGGCGGCTCGCGAATAGGCTGGTAGTCAGCGTCCACGAACTGCATCGGAGGACCTGACCATGACGGCGTTCCACGCAAAGTGGCTTCTCATTGCCCTGGCAGGGCTCGGTTTGCTCGCTGGGTGCGGCGCGACCAGCGCAACGTCGGCACCACCTCACAGCGCGGCACCCGTCGCCGCGACAACCGCACCGACACCCGACATCACTGTGCTGTCTGCCGGATACTTGGCGGCCTACAACACAATGAACACCGCCGACAACGCGGCCATCACGACCGATAACGCCGCAGCAATCGGCTCGCCTGAGCTATTGAGCGGACTCAAGGCGCAGGTCGCGGATCGCCAGGCGTTCGACACTGCAATTGTCGCGCTCGACACGACCGGATTCGCGCAGGCCGCGACGGACCTCCGTGCGGTGCTAGGCGCTGACGCTGCGCTCGAGGCCGCTCTCGGCGACCAAGAGTCCAACTACCAGAGCGTTAGCAACTACAACTCGTCGGGGACCACTTACGAAGCCGCCGCCGGGCAGTTCACATCCGCAGACGCGCTGGTGTCCCAGGATCTCGGGCTGACCCTAAACAATCCCTGATCTGACTCCATGGCGAGGGCGGACGCGCAATGCGCCCGCCCTCCGCGCACGCGCGTGACCTTAGTTGGGACCGAGACCTTGGATGACGACGAGACCTGCAGGGATCGTCACTCCGCAGTCGAATCGCGACACGACGAGAAGTCCTGTCTGGTCATAGGCGGCGTAGGTCTCGAGGAGCACGCGCATGTATCCGGTGAGGTCGATGGCGACGTAGATCGTCTGCGGGTCGACGAGCATCATCGTGCCGTGCGGCAATGCTCCGGCTGGCGCTGGGATCACGGTCCGTCCGAGGATCATCTCAGCGCCCTGGACCGTCGTGTCCGGCGACAGCAGCGGACGACCAAGGGTGTCTTTGAGCTTGCGTAGCACGCCGATGGTCTGCGCGTTCACGATCCAAAATTTGGGCTGTGCGTACGCATCTTGGCTCGCGGTGAGCGCGTCGACCAGGCGGTCATAGATCGCGTAGTTCGTGGTGATCGTGATGGTCACGCCGCTCGCGGTCGCGGTCGCTGCAGACGAGATCACGACGGTCGTCGCGTTGGTGACGCTGGCGATGGTCGCGCCGCCAGGAATCCCGGCACCTGTGATGAAGCTGCCGACGTCAGCGCTGGTGAACGCCGCCGTGGCGGACGTGACTGTACGGCCTGAACGACTCTGGTCGCCTCCAGGTGCTCGACCACCTAGACCGATCGATGCAGCGAGGGTGAGTATTCGTGCAACGCCGAGTAGAAGCGGGGGATCCCAACTTCATCAGGATATTTGACGAGATTGGCGGGATGGAAGGCTACGACAGGCGGCGAGGCTGGTGGGAGACGAATCGACCGGCCTTCGTCGACGCACTCGCATAGCTGAGCCGGCCTTGGTCTTGTCCCAATCTCCCGGCTTAGGGGCACGTGCGGCCGGCCCCGTCGCTGCGCCTCCGGGTTGGCCCGATGGCATCACTGCCGATGCTGAGCAAGGCCGTCACCCTTCGGTCTACGTTCCGCTCGCAAGGCGAGTTCGTCTGGGCGAGCTGTGGCTGCTACAACTTCTGATAGCTCCCGCTACCGTTGCCCATGATGCTGAACTCGTAGTTCTCCGTGCTGTCCTCGAGATACATGTGTTTGTTGTTGACCGTGATGAGGCAACGCAGCAATGCTGTCGGATTGTTGCGGTCACCAATGGGGGTTCCCGTGTCGTCGAACTTCGCGGTAACGTCGATCTGCCACGTTCCCGTCACCGAGGCGAGTGAGCAGTACGCATACGCATCCTTCAGGTATTGCCCCCGGCCGTCGACCTGGAGATTGGGCAGCCACGAGACCCCCAAGGTCATGTTGGTGTCGGAGAACCAGGAGCTCGCCGGATGCCGGATGATGGTGATGGCGTAGACCGCCGACTGACTGCTTCCTCCTGATACCGTGCCGCCCATCGGGTCGATCCCTCGGGGCATAGCGTGTGCGTGTTGCCCCATCGCCTGCGAGACGTTGCTGTCGCAGATCTTGAACACTTGGGAAACCGCGTTGACGATGTCGCCGTAATCGCCCATGGCTACGCTTCCTCCGTCTTCTGGGTTGGATCGTCGCTCACAACCGGAAGCGCCTCGGCGAACAGGTAGGTCTCGGGCGCGACGTATTCCTCTGCCGGGCCCAACGCTTCTTGAGCAGCGGTCATCGCAGGGTCTGCGGCTGCGCCGGAGGTCGCGCCCGAACCGGCTGCCTGGTCGCCCACGGGTTGCCACTGAGAACCGTCCCACCACCACTGACCATCCTCTGAACGAGCAGCGTCCGCTGGGATTTGAGTCATGTTGTTCCTCCCTCGCCCGTCAGATGAAGCCCTGACGCAGCGCGTATGCAATCGCATGGGTGCGGTTGCGCAGATTCGGCCGGCTGGTGACGTCGTGAATCATGTTCTTGACGGTGCGGTCTGAGTACAAGGGCCGCTGGCCGATGGCGACGGTGTTTGAGACCCTGGGACTTAAGCCGTAACAACGTGCACCTTTCGTTCGGTCAGCCCTGGGAAGCGGATGACGCGGGGCGTGAGCACGTCGCGCTGCAAACATCCGACGTAGTCGAGCAACTGACCGAGGAGATCGGGCGACATCGCGGTCTGCGCCGCTCGAAGCGGCGCAGACCGCTTCGATAATACTGTCAGGTGTCGCCTCGCCGCGATGGAGCACGCTCGAGGCGCCGGCTTCCACCGCGCCAAGCGGATCACCTTCGGCCAGTCGCGTCACCATGAGCACCACCCGGTTCTCCTCTTCGACGCGGGCCGCACGGACAGCGCGAAAGGTCGGCTCGTCCACCTCGTCAGTGACGACGACAGTAACCCCACTGACGGCTGCATCGTTGGCATCGACCAGCTGGACCTCGGGACGAGGTGCAGCTGCGCGACGAGGCCTGCGCGAGTGATCGGATCCTGGGCGCGAATCGCTACCGCGATGCGCTGGACACTCGCGAGGCCCACAACAGCGCGGATTGTGACACATCCCGATCTCGGGTAATCAACGTGCGCTCTACGGGCGGCCGCGGTAAGCCCCGGCTGCTGATTGCGTGGCTGCCCACGATGGCGAAGACGATGGTGCACGCCGCCAGGCCGCCGCCTAGAAGTGTAGTTCCCAGATGGGTTGTTGAGGCGAGCGAGCGGGGAGAGTCCGCCCAGCGCGGTGTGGGAACGATGAGGGTTGTCCACGTGCAGCCACGCCTCGAACACTGGACGCGCTGTTGGCCACGTCGGGGTATCCACGTGCGCAGGTCACCGGCATTCACAACCCCAGGAACTTCGGGTTGAGCGACGGACAACTGGTCGACTCGGACGCCGCGGCCGGGACCCTGGTGAGCATACCCGCCTACTGAACCACCAGCGTCGATACGGGCTATGTTTCGAGCCCAAGCACGCACCCGTGGATACGCGGGCCGCCACCTACGGCGCATCGGCGAGGAAGCCCTGTTGCCCCGCGGTATCGCATGGGTTGCCCTGCACGATGCCGTAGAAGTCGACCTGGTAGCTGTGCCCATTCTTACTCACACTGAACCCGCACAGATGGGCGCCGCTATGCGTGTCCCCGGCGTGGATCGACCTGGTAGCGGTATGCCCGAGCCTCGCTTCGACAGCGGCGATCGCGGTGCTATCGCTTGTTACCACGACCGATCCCGTAACGCCGTCGGCAGTCTCGGTGATGGTGATGGATTGGTTGCCGCATCCGGCGAGCATTAGGGTTACAGCTCCACCGACTACTAATGCAAGGCGGTACACGGCTGTCCCCTCTGCTCCCGATTCGAGATCAACGGCGAGTGTATCGGGTTGGAAGGGATGACGTTGGCCCGTGAGCCCACGAGAACGGCAATCCGTCACTGCTCACGGGTATACACGAGCCGATGCTCGGGTAGGGTCGGGCACCAGCGTCATGTCGATGAGGCTGAAGTCGAAGGTGAGGGTTCCCTGCTGGACTGGTCGCGGAACTCCCCGATTCTCGTGCTCACATTGTCCCGACCGGAGCTGGCCGAGCGTCCCCACCCGGGGCGGTGGTCCGACCTGGACAGCGACGGATGCAGACGGCGCCGACGCCTTGTGCGGGGTGTCCTGTCCGACCACGAGCCTCTGTGTGCTCGGAGACGGCGTTGGCAACATGGTCACATCGACGAACCCAACCGGAGGGAGCGCGGCCGAGACGGCAACCGATGTTGACGGCTCCAACGGGCTCTTCGAGGTGTCCTGTCTCGGCGCTGCCGTCGATGCGAGTGCGGGCAACGTGGTCACCTCGTCCGACCCCACCTGGTGGTGCGTCGGCGTGGACGGTGAATCATACCAACGGCAGCGAAGGCTATGCGGGGCCTGCCCGGGCGGCTTGATCCGCCACCGTTCTGCGACGTGCTAGTCGGATCCTGGCTGCGTAAATCGAACATCGCTCATGCGCCCGGGCGCGGGGTCACCCCACGCGACCGCGCATCAGGCGCGGATCCGAATTAAGTCATGAAAGGGAGGTGTGCTGTGTCAGGCGCCGCAGCCTGAGCGGCGCCGGGTGGCCTTCAACGCGGGCGACATGGACACGATCCGCGAGCTGCTCACGAGCACACCGTCTGGCACAACGGCGGCCGCAGCGGGTTCAGCCACGACGTCAAGGGCATTGACGAGACACTCGGCCTCTTCCTCTTCGCGGGAGTCACTCTGCGAATACCGGCCCGGCGGAGTTCTGCGACACAACCGGAGGGTCTCGTGGTAAGCAGTATTGGCCCGGTCGGGTCACGAAACTTTCGCGCACCCTGGCGTACAACTTTCACACCAGAGCTGGTGCGTGAGGGCGACATTCGGTGCGTCAAGATCCGTGGTCGGCTACCTCGATGGAACACCCCCTGTCCACCCTGTGCGTTCCACCATCGCCCGCGTGCGCCTGTGGGACTTGGCGGGATGGGGACGCGGCCCCCGTGCGCACACTTTGGAGCAGTTTGACGCAGGAATGACACCGAGCCTGACGCCTTCGCTCCGGAGCGGTTGGCGGAAACGCTGGCAAACTCGCAGCGACGTCGGCTCCGGGGCGTCGGCTCAGATACCGGGTTCGCCTCGCGGACGTCGAGCCCCCAATCGGGGCGATCAGGTGGGGGTGGGCGTCGTCGACGGAGAGGGCGAAGCCGATGGCGAGGCGCTGCTGCTGCCCCCACAGACGGTCGCGCCGAAGCTCGTGAAGTCCTGGTCGACGGTCTGGTTGTCCGTCTGCTCCTGGCTGATCGCGGCCTCGTAGGCGCTGAGATTGCCGCCCTGCGCCGCAGTCAGCGCGTCCTGGAAGTCGGTCAACCCAGCCTGCCAAGCGGTCATCGACGCTGCCCACTCCGACTGATTCGAGGGCGGCGAGCCGAGCGCCGCGAGTTGCGATGTCGTGTTGCTGATTACCGCGACCACCTGCGTGAAGTACGCCGCGATGGTCGGTAGATCCGAGGCTGCGGGGCTGGTGACACTGCCGTTGGACGTGCTCGGCGTGGGGATCGCTGCATTGGAACTGCTGGCGCTCGTGCAGATCGCATTCGCCTGGGCGACGAAGTCGTCGATGGAAGCGGTCGGTGTTGCCGATGGTGCCGCGGCGGATGCTGACGGTGTCGGAATGCGCGCAGCGGTGCCGGGGCTGCTGCCACATGCTGCGAGGACGAGGACGAACGATGCCGTCGCGACGCCGACACCCGGAGCCGGGCTGATGCGACACCGCCTGATGCCTCCGAGCTGCTTCACGGTGGGCCTCCGATCCTGTGCGGTCCGCTCGAAGAGCGTCGCGGGGGAACTCTCCGCGCCTGACCCGGAGATGTCAAGCGATCCCGCGAACCTCCTAGCGGTTGACCATTTGCGCATCTTGCATCTCTTGGTGCGTTCTTCATGTCATCCACGCAGCACCGTCGGGGATCATGGGCACACAGAGGGGCTTGGGATGCGACGTCTGAGCAGCAACACATGGCCGAGGTGGCCTGGCTAATCACCGTTGTGTGGGCGGCGTCCCGCATTCCGAGCCTTTGGCTCCGGGCCTGCCGTTTGGGGTACCTGCGCGGCCGCATTCGCGTCCGGCGTGGTCATCTCGTGGGAATATGCGCGGTTCCCTGACTATCATTGACCTCAAGAAGCGCGCGCCATCACGTCCGCGACGCCTGGCACGAGGCTGTTCTTCGGATCCCCCCGGGGGTACATGGACGATCGACGTCATAGCGAAGTGAACCCTAGTCACTTGGTCTCGGCATCGTTTCTCGAAGTGGCCGGATGCGGTTGCCCTGGTGGTGGCCGCCCACCCACCGGCGAGCCGGCCGCGTTCCGAGCGTGATCTCACTCGGTGCGTCGCTCGCAACGGGTGTCCGACGGTGTGCCATCCCGGCCTCTGAACCGCCCATTACTCTGGATTGGCCTGCCAGGAGGGGCTCCTGGCGGGCCTTTTCCCAGCAATCGGCAGGGCGCAGCTAAGCGGCCCCCCGACGGTGCCATAAGCTCCCAGCGGTCGTTCGATGTCCATCGCCGCCGCGATTGCGGCGGGCCCGACCAGCCCACACCGCTCAGCATCATCAGCCACCCTGACACGACGACGCCTTCCGGAAATTGGGGATCCGAAAGGCGCCATTCAGGAAGGACGCGAACGTCAGGGAGCCTCACTCAGTCTACGCGGGAGTGGGAGGGCACCCGCACGCAAACCGTTGCAAGTGGTGACGGCGCCGGATGTGAGGCGCCCTGGCCGGGCGTACTCGGGCGTTGAGAGTCCAGCGCGGTCGAGGTGATCACGGTCCACATCGCGGGACTGGACGCGGACGGCGACCCGGTCCCGGCGGAGTTCGGGGCGCCCCAGACGCTCACGGTCGCCGCCTGACGGGTCGTTGGCCTTCCTGAACGCGCAAGCGGGAGGTGGAGTTGTCCTGAGGCGGCGGTAGAAGAGACGTGGCACGGTCGCGCCGGCCTCCCATGCCTTGACCGACCGTACGGACGCTCCGACCTTCGTGGCCAGCCCTGCCTGCGTCCACTCGCTGGGATTGGTCGCGTCGGCTTGGCGTTGTGAGCGAATTTCCAGCAGCCTGCTGGGCCCGGATCTCGCGGGTGACTTGCGATTCTGCACCATACTGCCCGATACTGCCGGGTACGGCTGACTCTGCAGCGCACGGAGACCACCTCGATGCCGGGTGGTTGCACCGTCGCGACCGCCTGAACGTCGCACCCTAGCCCCCCTTTCTCGGGCGCTCCGACGAATCGCGCGACGGAGCGCCCTTCCATTGCTTCCGATGTGGTATCGCGACGCGCCACCTCGACGCTCCGTGCGCTGAGCCGTGGAGCGCACACGCGACGCTCGACGTCCGGAACGCCGCGCGCAGCGGTCTGGTGCACGACCGCGGCGCCGCGGGGGATGCATCAGCACGTGAAACTCGTCAAAAGGGTCAAACGACGGAGGGAACGCGTGGTTAGAATCGCCGTCCACGCTCAATGATCGCCCGGTGTGGCGGGGCTGGCGAGCGCTGGCGGCGGAGTACGTCAACGTGGATGGCATGTGCCGATTTGGTCACTCCACCGACCCGATCGACGCGCTCCCGTTGAAGGGTCACGTGCGCTCGCTGAATTCGCGGTTCGGCTGTCCGGCCGGCCGCTCCCGCCGGACGGCGGGTGTTTGCAGCGTTCGGGACGCCGCGCTACGATCCCATTCCATCGGGGACGCGGCCGCCAGAAAGGGGGTGCGCCGCGCGTGTCGCCGGGCACGACCGGCCGTGACCACGCCGAAGCGGGACGTCGCCTCCCGGCCGGAATCCGGCGGGGCGTCTGCAGCCGTCTCCCGCTCGCCCTCGAGCTTGCCGCCATGCGGGTGAACCTGCTGACACACTGGTGTGGGGAGGAGGCCGAGCCGTGAAGTAAGGCTCCATCCTCAGACGCAAGGTTACGACGCCGTAGGCTCCTTGTGACAAATCGCCGGCCTTCACTCTGGCGTCGCGAGTCCCAGGGATGATCTCGGCATGAGGGTCGCACCCGTCCGCTATCCGGACGCGTCGCCAAGGCGTCGGCGACGGAGACACGGCCAGGGACTGGTCGAGTTCATGATCGTCGCGCCGGTCTTCTTCTTTGCCATCTTCGCGATGATCGACGGAGGCTTGCTGCTCTACAGCATCAATGCGGTGGACCAGTCCACGACCATCGGCAGCAACTCGATCGCGGGACTCGGCCTGGCATCGAATGCTGACATTGGGTCGATCCAGAAGATGGCCACCGCAGGCTTGCAGACAACCTCTCTCGTCAAGGTCACCGAGATCGACGTCGAGGAGTTGGTGACCAATGCCACCAACGACGGGTTCTCGGTGCACGCCGACGGCACGCCGCAGATTCAGACAGGGTGCGCGGGCGGCCCAACGGGCGTCGACGGAGCCAATGAATGCATTAACCGGTACACATTCATCGGGTCGGCCGTCGTCGCGACGGACGCATGGAGCAGTTGCCCGTCGTCCACGGGCGATCCGTCCCAGTGTCCGCCGTGGCCGCCGTCGGTTCGCAACGTTGTGAACGGGCTCAGTTCATTCGTTGCATTGAAGGTTTCCTATTCGTATCGCTTCTTCACCGACGTTGGAAGCAACTTCAACTTGACTGCGCTCAAGACGTTCCGGCTCGAACCCGAGACCAACGCCAGCTGATGAATCCGAGACAGCGTGGTCAGCGCGGCCAGTCCTTGGTGGAGTTCTGCTTCGTCCTGCCGATCATGCTGGTGATGTTCATGGGCGTATACACCGCCGGCTCGTTCATCTCAGACATGGATATTGCGGGTCAGGCGACGAGAGCGGGTGCTCGGCTCGGCGCCGAGGTGGCCAATTACGGGTACGGAACCGCGGCAGCACAGAGCGCGGCCTGCATGGGCGCGAGTACGACCAACCCGTGCGCGGTCGACCAGGACATCATCACCAGCGTGGCGACGGTCGCCAAAGCCATGACCAACGTCACGTCGTTTGATGAGATCGATATTTACAATCCGTGCGCCTCCGGCGGGGCCTGCACCAGCTCCACGAGCCTCTGCAGCGACCCGACCAACATCAGCGGCACATATGTGGCGGGCGTTGATCCCGTCGATGTGTACAAGCTGAGCGGTGGTGTCTGGACGCTGTTTGGGACCGCGGGATACACGCTCGACAAGCGCACCCAAAATCATCCCAACGAGCTGGCAATCGGCGTGCGTCTGGTCTTCCACTTCCAGGCTGCGGCGCCCATTAATTTCTTCAGTGTCCAGGCTGCGCAGTACGCGACCATGTGCTTCGCGCCATACGAGTCAGGAGGGTAGTGATGAGCGTACCGAACGCCGGCGTGGCACGCAGAGGGCGCCGTGCCGCCAAGGGCCAGGTCATGGCGATCTTCGCGCTGATCGCGGTGCTCCTCTTCGCGGTCACGGGCCTCGCGGTGGACGCCGGGCTCTCGTACCTTTCGTACAACGGCGCTGAACGTGCGGCCGCGGCAGGCGCACTCGCGGGCGTCCCGTACATGCCCGGCGGCTTTGGTGGGACCGGTTGCGCGAGCGGCGCGGCGGACGCGGCGGTATGCGCGGCGACCGCCCGCGACGGGTTCGCCAACGGGAGCATCATCAACGGCCTCCCGGTCAGCGTGACGGTCTCCCGATACCCCGTCGGTTGCACAGGATCCGCCTGCTCGGCCAACAAGCTCAACGTGACGGTCACGGCATATGTCCAGCCCACATTTCTGCGGGTTCTCGGATTCGGGGCCCACCCAGTCACGGCGTCCGACACCGCGTTCTATCTCCCCCCGATCGCGCTCGGCCAGCCTGGAGCGCAGCTCGGAAGCACAGAGAGCGCACTCGGCACCGGCGGTAGCTACTACTTCCTTCGTTCGGAGGGGTATGGCAACGATCGTTCAGAGGGTGACGCATATGACCCCAACAATGTCAACACCACGTTCACATGCACTGTGGGCGGCGAGACCACCGCGGGATACGGCACGTCGACCGACGTCCACACGTTGAGCGCAAATCTGGGAAGCGACGTTTCTGACGCCACGCTGACGGGCGCAGGCGTGAACGTCCTCCCCGAACGCGGTGGGTACAACTTCTCGGTCGCGGTGCCGAGCACGGTCCCTGCGGGGTACGTCCAGGTCTACAACCCTGCCTTTGCTCCCGACAACGGGTTCAACCCGTCGGGCGGCAGCTACAACATGCACGAGCAGGACGGAAGCTTCTCCGGGAACTCCTACACGGATCAGTACTCCGCGATGGAGTACACCCTGTTCAAGGTCAACGACATCTTCGACCACACCAAGGACACGCCGATCAGCCAGGTCATCGTCGATCCGCTGAACGTCACGACCTCAGGCGGCGCGGTCACCTCCATCGTCGATGTGCGCAACGGCAAGACCCTCTCGGGGGCGGCTTACACCTACGTGGTCAATAACATCTACCACGGGTGGATGGACGTCGGGAGCCCGCCGACGGCCTCGACTGCGTGGACCGTTGCAGGAACGCCATACAACATCCTGCATCCGACCAAGACGCTCGCTGGGGGCTCTCTGCCGCCTGGGTCTTACCGGCTCCGAGTCGACATGCTCGACTACCAGGGCTTGCGCCCCGGCGATGATGCGGCCGCGTCGCCCTGCTCTCGGGCCCACAAGGGGTACGCGATCCAGCTGGCGGTAGCGGGGGGGGCGCAGTGCGCGGACCCGGGCTGCCAGGTATCGGCGCTCGATGAGCTCGCCGTATACACGCCGATCTCATCGTCTGGATCGGGGTTTTCCGTCCCCCTCTTCAACCTTCCCAATGACTACGCTGGCCAGACGATCAACTTCTACATCTACGATGTCGGCGACGTCGGCGGCAGCAACCAGATCTCCATCCTCAATCCCGACGCGACGAGCTGCAGCCCCAATCCAGCACCGTGCCTGCTCACGGCGTCGTCGGGGGTTCCTGTCTTCGACCTAGGGATCAATCGGAACACAGCTCCAACGCCGAGCTTGGCGGTCAATACAGCAGACTCCTGTGCCAGCACGGCGGTTCAGCCCGTCGCCACCCAGGCGCTCATCAACACGGACGAAACCAATAGCTGCGCGGGCCACGCTTCACCCAACATCTTCAATTCACGTTGGGTGCTCTTCCAGCTGCAGATCCCCTCGAACTACGCGGCAGGCAATGGCGGGTGGTGGAACCTGCACTACACGGTCAACGGCACGGCGACCGACACCTTCACGGTGGTCGTCAACTACGCGAGCACGCCGGTCCATCTCCTGTAGCTGCGCAGAGACGGCGCGTCTCGAGCCGCAACAGCAGGGCGGCGCGTTGCGTTGTCGACGTACGATGCGGCGCAGCCCCCGTGCTTCGTTTCCGACCGCTTGCGTTCGAGTTCGGAGGACATGCTGAGCTCGGTTTCCAGCGCTCGGATGCGCCGCCGCGCTGCCGCCAACTCCGCGCGCTCCGCTGCGGTGCGCCCGGGTTCCAGCCGCTCCTGTCGCCGCCAGCCGTGCACCGTCTGGTCGCTGATGCCGAGGTCGACCGCGACGTCACGCACACGTCTGCCAGCTGCGACCAGGTCAAGGACTCGCTGCCGAAACGCCGCCGGATAACCCCGTCTGCCCATGCCGTCCTCCGAGTGGGACAGCAGCATGGCAGTCCAGTAATCCGCCTCCACACAACCCAGGGATCACCAGATCTCGGTCCAGGCCCGATTGCACTGTGTCGAAGAGTTGGTGGCACCCCGTGACGGATGTCGACATGGGTTGGTGCGGTCAGCCCCCGAAGCGATGGTCGGCGCGGAGGACGTGCACGAAAGCGCCCTGGTGGCGGCCAGCTCTTCGCGAAGCTGATTTCAGGGCAGGCGCGGCGTTTGGCAGGGCTCGAGCGTCTGGAGACAATGAAACTCACTGACCGGCGCTGGGTTTCCAGGACAGGTTCAAGATCACGGTCAGGAGAATGCGCTCCTCGAGAGCCATGGCGTTGGGCCACGCTGCGAGACCGCCACAGATTTCGCGATCAAGCGCGTACGCGAAGCTCAGGTGGACTCCGAAGATGTCGTCGGTGAGGCTCGGATCGCGGAGGATTGCGGCCCACGTCTCGGGCGGCGGCATTTCCGGAGGGCGAGCCCGACCGCGCCACGGGGCGGCACCTGGCCAACGCGACGGTTCGCCATGCTCCTCGGCCCATTCGTTCCAGAGCCGGACGATCGCTCGCATTTTCCGTCGTGGGTGCTCGATGGATGCGCTCGCCAAGGCGATCATCGCCTCACGGACCAGCTGGTTCGAGACCGGGAACATGAAGTAATTGCTGCGCAGCACCAGCACCCGCCGATGGAGTGGCCGTGCGAGCCGGGCAGCTTCGCTGATGCGGACTAAGAGGCCAACGGTCTCCGGTGCCCACCGGCCGTCTTCGCGTGGTCGGATCAGACCCCAGCGAACGTATGAACGGAAGTGGCGGATGGTCGCGGCGGCACCAAGAAGGTGCGCCTCTTGACAAACCCTCTCGGTTGTCCAGGAGTGGTCCACAACCGAAGCTCAGAGTGAACGAGTCGCATGCGCTGGGATCGGCGTCTGCACCACCGTGTGATGTTAACCTGGACGTCAGGGCGACGAAGCCTGAAGCGGTGACTTGGCGTCAGGTGTTGATGAGGGCGTTGCGCTGCTGCGCTGGTGGCAGCCGGAGGCAGTCGCCCTTGACGTCAACATGCCCGATGGAGCGGGGTGAGAGCAGCGCACGAGATGGGGGGTGGTGGCGCTGGCTGCACGCTTGGTTGCGCTCTCGGCGTTCGACAAGACGCTGATTCGCAGGGCGATGGCCGCGGCAGGGGTCGCCGCGTCTGTCTCGAAGTCAGGTGACATCCGCGAGCGTCTCGACGCTGTTCGCACGGGCGTGACTGTATCGCCTTGACCTTGCTGGGTGCCGGGACCGGGCGCACGGCACCGAGGCGCCTTCCACGCCACGGGGACCGCCCCGAGACCGAACGGCCACGTGGCTGGTTGCCCGCCCCTTCCCGCGCACGGCTGCACGACTGCCATCCGTACCGCCGGTGCGATCCAGTGTCAAAGGGTCAGAGTGGTTGGCTGCATTCGGAATGCGGCCCTTTAGCTGGGCGGCCGGCGGGCCAGTTCCTTCGCGTGGCACCGGGGTGTTGGCAGCGCTCGGTATGTCGCGCGACGATCGCTGCCATCGGAGACGCGGCCACCAGGAAAGGGGGTCCGCTGAGCGCGGCGCCAGCACGGATCGGCCGGACGCACGCCGAAGCGGGACGTCGCCGCCCAGCCGATATCCGGCGGGGCGGTGGTCCCGCGCCAGCTCGCCCGGCAGCCCGCCGCCCACGCCGACGGCGGCGCAGCGACCCGGCACCCCAGTGCGGCGCCCCGCATGGCCGTGCAGAGTGAAACCAGGCTCGCTCGACGGTGCGCGCCCATGGCCGGATCGGCACGCGCGCTGCCGACGCGTGCGCCGGCTGGTCGACGGTCGTCGGTTCGGGCGCACCTGGAGGCCCCCACCGCGACCGGAGGCCCCTGCGTGTCTCGAGGCCGACCCCTACTCCGCGTCGAACCCCTGCTCGATGGGCTGGCGCGACCGCGTGATGATGCGAGCGAAGAGCCGCTCCCCACACGCGCAGCACTTGGCCATCGGGCGTCGCACCCTGACCTCGGGACCGGCTGCACACCGGTCCTGAGGGAAACTGAGCGGGATCAGCCGGTCGGCTCCGCAGCCGGGGCAAAGGATCAAGGGGCGAATGGTGCCACCCGAGAGGGCGCGCCGTCGGTACGCCATGAAACGGTTCGCGACGGCACGCCGCGCCCTGAGCAGGGAGCCGTCACGGTCACGGCCTGGGTGGATCGGGGCGTTGCGCCGCTGCCGGGGAGCGTCACGACCGAATCCCTATCGTGCTGCCGGGGCCAGCGGTCCTGCCGCGTGCGGGGATTCGTCGTCGGCCGGACCGAGATGGCCGAGGGTCCTGTGGTGCCGCTCCCGGTTTGTAGAAACTCGATGTACTCGAAGATCGCGCTCCTCGCGGCGGCACGGGTCGGCCAGCTGTGCGGGTAGAGGAGGTCGAGCTTGAGCGTTGAGAAGAAGCGCTCCGCGACGGCGTTGTCCCAGCTGCCCCCTCCAGAGAACGCTGTGATCCCCGCTGCGCTCGCCGACGCGAGCCACGCAGTGGCCCACTGCCAGCCTGGCCAGTCGAACTGGAGTTCGTCGACCTGTCGTCAAACCCCCTAGAGGCGCGTCACCCCGGTGGACGCCGGGCGTCCACCGCGGCTTCTGCTTCTTTACCGCTGCCGGAGGTGACTCAAAGGCATTGCCGGACGTTGGTTCCGATTGGGTTCAAGCGTGAAAGGCAAGTCGCCGGTGACGACGCGGGAGGCGTCTTCCAGGAACTCACTCTTATAACAGGATTTCCGGACGGATGGCACGCACCCGCTCGCGTGTAGCTGGGTTGACGCTCAGCCAACGCTGAAATCCGGCAGGCCGAAGTTCCCACGGGTCGCGCCGCGATGGGTGACAGCGCACTCACACACCCCAGCGTGCGATCAGCACACCTGAGCCGAGCGCTCGGGTGACCGGTCATTCAAGCGTCGGGCTTCGCCTGGCGATTCGCAATGGCGGATCACTGAGCGCAATTGCGCGGCGCCGGGGCGCGATGGCACCGGTGATGTGGTCGCGGATAGTCTGGAAACCTCATCATGGAGGCTCGCGATAACTCCTGCCGTGAGATACGCCCCAGTCGGCGGCGGCCACATCGCCTACCAGGTACTTTACGATGGGCCGCCGGACGTTGAACGCAAGTCGCTACGTGACCCCCCCAACAGGAGCGGACTCAGCTGGCGGCGCTTTGTGAGCAACGCGGCGTCCGTCGTGCGGTTGCGGAGGAGGTCGCCGAGGCACTCATGAGTAGTCCCGAACGGGCGCTCGAGACGCTCAGCCGTGAGGAGCTGGGTGTCAACCCTCAACAGACAGGCGAACAAAAGAAGGCTGCAGCCTCGTCGTTTGTCAGCTTTTCCGTGGGGGCGGTGATTCCGCTGCTTCCGTGGTTCTTCATCAGCGGCCTTGGAGCGATCATCGCGTCGATCGTCCTGGGGCCCGTTTCCGCCCTAGCCATCGGCTGGGGGCTGGGCGTTGCGACCGGGCGGTCGCGGTGAAAGGGGGCCTTGCGCCAGCTCGGAATCGCAGCGATGGCTGCAGCCGTCACCTATGGTGTGGGAAGCCTGCTGGCCATGAAAACGTCGTAGCGACGAACTCGGTGGATCATGAAGCGCCGGCCAATATCGATCAGCTCCGCGTCGGTGCGAGGGGAGCCCAATCAAAGTCATGCGCTGGTGCCGGCGATGCTCAAGGCCGACGCGGTGCCCCCATGCAGGGGACGGGTTGATGAGCGCTTTCCCCCGAGTTCGTGGTTGATACAATGAGTTCGCCACCGAGTTCCACAATCGGATAGCCGAGAATTGAGCCCGATGCCCCCGCGTCGCCGCACTCACAGAAAGCCTGTACTGGCGCCGGATGAAAAACCGGATCCGATCGTCGACGCGCTGACCAGAGGATCGGCCGACCCGGAACGGCCAGCCGATGAGGTGCACAAAGGCGCGACCGCCGGTGAGGCGGCGACCGGCACGCCAGTGGCGGGGCGTTCAACGATCGCGGCCGTGGCCAAAGGGGGTCCCTTCGGGTTTCTGCAGATCCTTGGCCCGGGCGTGATCTCCGGGGCAAGTGATGACGATCCAAGCGGCATCGGAACGTACTCACAGTGGCGGCGCGAGGAACTGCCGCCTGCCGATCGACTCTGTGTCAAAGCCGTTCACACGGGTCTCTCGCCGTGGCCGCTGCGCCTGGCGCGGAGGCTCTCGAATGTGATTGCGAGATACTGGGCCACCCCAGCGTGCCAAAAACACACGTGAGCCGATCCTCGCGCCCTGCTCCGGTCGCAGGCGAGGGCTCGCAGCGGTCAGGCCCGACCAGGACGTGACCTTCGGCCCTGGCAGCCGAGAGCTACGTGGCCGGAGTTCGGGGATGTTTTCGAGCCCGCGGGCGCTTACGGCGGTGTTCGCCTGCTCCCTTCACGACTTCGTCTTCGTTGCCGATGATCGTCCGCGGTCAGTTTGAGATGGTCAGTCCCTTGGCGGCGAGTGCGAGGCATATCTGCTCAATGGCCTTGGGGTCCATGCCATGCAACTGACGGACCTCGGCTTCAGTTAGCTCCGTGAACTGATCGAGGCGCGAATAGCCCGCTGCGGCAAGTGCTCGACGCGCCGGCGCCGCCGGGCCTGCGGGCAAATCTTGGTCGCCCTGCGGCATCGCGATGAACCCCCCGAGGTGTGACCGACGGCCGTATCCACCACTCATATTCCGGGGCCTCGAGTTTCGGCTCCCAGAGCGTTCCACAACGCTGGCGTCGATGCCCGGCGCTTTCCCAGCGATACGGGACTATGGGGGCGGCGGCCATCCGATCAACTGTCTTGTTTCGTCTTCATCGAGTCTGATCTCGCCCGCGACGTCCGAGCTTTGCTTGATGTTAGCCGTGGGACTCCCGGGCGTCCCCGGCACAATTTGAGCCCACGTCTGCGTCTCGGGCTCCATGTTTCCTTTCTTCTGCGCTACCAACTCCCAGAAGCGTTGCTGGTTCGGCCTAAACACGTGGCCCGGGTGGATGTGGCGAAAGAGCTCCAACTCGCGCACGAGGACTTCGAAGAACTCTTGAAACTCATCGGTGTTACCCGCGTTGTACCAGTGTTCAAGCGCCGCCTCTCGCTCGGTCATGGCTCGCTCTCCTAGCTGTCTCCGATTGAAGACTCGCAAGCCTACTCAGATGGGCGACGGCTCATCCGGCAGGGCTCGATCAGAGCGATCCTCAAGGACCGCTCAAGGCGCTGGGGGGCGCCCTGCCTTATGTGTCGAGCGCGGGGGAGCGGGGCCACCCTGCGCGCGGTCCTCCCGCTTGCCTCCGCCGTAATCAATCGCTGAAGGCGTCGGAGGGGCGGCGGCGCGTTTCATCGGCGGCTGTTCGCCAGCGCGCGGCGATATGGCGAAATGAGTAGAGCGCCGCCACTCCAGCCACTCCCTTCAGCCCGAGGACGCTGAGGTTTGGCAAGCCGCCATTCAAGGCCTACCCTGGGGCTTCAAACGGACACGATCGTCGGCACCCCCAGCGTGCAACGAGGACACGAGAGCCCGCCCGAATCGCTCCGCCTGACTCTCAAACGGCGCGGACTGAAGTGGATACCCCACTGATGGGTTCTGTATTCGCGCCGAGGCCCGCTCAACGATTCGGCGGCCTTCAGCGGCTTCGCACCGGCGGGCGTCTAAGATGACCGACCTTGGCTGAACTGCCCGGGTACTCAGGCGTAAACTCCGATGCCCATGCCAGCGAATCGTGGGCCAAGTTTCGCGCGCTACCACTCCGCTATCGCTGCGGCAGCCGCGCTTGAGGCGGCGAAAGCCGATAAGGCAAAGAAGGAGCGCGAGCAGGCCGCCGAACGTCCCCCGGTGGAGGCGTGGCGCCCGCCGCCAGAGCTTCGCCCTGAGCATCGCCGGGACGTCGCCTGAGATAGCAGAAGATGGGAAACGTCGTCCTGACCGTCGGCGGCAACCACGTATCCTGAGCGCAAGCGTGCACAGGTGGTCGGGTTGGACAGCCGACCGGATCCGCATTTTCGCTTGCGGCTCGGAGGGCATCAGGCGGACGTAGTCACGGCGATCGCCTCCGCGTAGCCCGCGTGTAAGCGACCTAGCTCACCCGAGCGTGCAATCAACACGGGGATGCTCTGAACCTCAGTCTTTCCCGGTAGGTCGGCGCAGGCGTACCGCGCAGAGGGCGAAGGCGTCGGTAACCCGGACTCGCCGGAGAGATCGCGAAGCGTCCTCCCCTGACTACGGATCACGAGCCAGATGGTGAGGAGCGTCACCACAGAGGCCAGCAGAACGATTCCGATCGCGAGCGTCGGAACATCGACGAGCTTGAGCCCGGAGACGAGCAGCACTGCAGCCAGAGCGCCGCGTAGGAAGGCGGTGGGCGCGTAAGACGAGATCGCCGCGCCAACCAGGACACCGGGAACGCTGCCGATGAGGATCGAGAGTGTCAGACCGAGCTTGAAATCACCGAACAGGATGTGTGCCAACGCCGCCGAGCCCACCATCGGAATCGCCTGAGCGAGGTCGGTGCCGACCATCTGCGATCCGCGAAGTCGTGGATAGAGAAAGAGGAGCAAGACGATCACGAGTGTCCCGGAACCGACCGATGTGATCCCAACGATGAACCCGATCGAGGCACCGATCGCTAGCGTGGGGATGATCTTGATGCGGAGGGCATCGTCGACACGCCGTGCGTGGCGGCTACGATGATCCAAGTACATCTTGAAAAGCAGCGCCGCGACGGCGAGCAAGAGCACCGCCCCGAGGGCAACGCTGATGATCGTCTCAACCCTGGATGCGCTCCCGATCGCCTTGAGGAACAGGACACCCAGGAAGGCGGATGGCACAGAGCCCACGGCGAGCCAAGCGGCGAGATTCCATCGCACCGTACCGCGTCCAGCGTGAACGGCCGCGCCGATGGGCTTCATGATCAAGGACGCCACGAGGTCGCTGGAGACAGCCGCAAGCGGAGTGATACCGAAGAGCAGCACCAAGATCGGCGTCATGAGCGCGCCCCCACCCATCCCGGTGAGGCCGACGGCGAATCCAACGATCAGGCCGGCCAACGCCACGTACAGGTCGATATGCAACGCCGAGCACCCCTCTGTGCCGTCACATTTGACGCTCTTGCAGCCAGTTTGGGGACACGAGCTTGCGAATCAAGCAGGGTGACGTGATGCGATTGATCGCGCAAGGCGTACGGTGGAGGGTATCAATGGGGGCGACACCCTAGTGATGCGGGCATTGATCCGAGCAGCCCGCCCAATGCCCGACAGGCGATCAGAGTGTCGAAGACCCTGCGAAGAGCCTGACCGCCCAGTTCGACGCTTGCCGGGGCTTGCTCAGGAGCCGCTGAACGCCTGGGCTCGGCACCCAACCAGGACGAGAGACCCGTAGCGCGCTGAATGTACTGTCACGTGGAAACGGCCAACGTTGTCCGGCTGGTCTTCGCCTGGTTTCAGCGCGCCGTTTGAGCGCCCTCGGCAGATTCTGCGACGAAGGCGAAGGCAATCGCGGCGTTGCAATCGGGGCAATCGCGCGGCCGCTGGACGAGACGCCGATTCCCGTTCGAGTCCGTGCCGCCATCGGTAATCGTGATCGTCACAGTCTTCCTGCATCCGGAGCAGTCATATGCGACGTGCATCATGCTGACGCGGCTGCCGACGAGGTTGACTTCCGCCGTCATGGCTTGTCCTCCTAATGGGATACAGAGGGAACGCCGTGCGCAAATGCTGCCACGATCCGGGCAGTAGCGCACCTCCATCGAAACGCGCGTGGGGGCGATGGACTTCCTCACGAGGCCCAACCGCGTCGCAACCGGCCCTTCGGACGGATCCTTCTAAGCCTCTCGTTCGAGCTGCTGAGCGATCCCGCAGCCGAGGCGGGGACACTGACGCCGCAGCGCAAGGGGGCGGCAGCGCAGCACGAGGACGAGCACTCTCGTTCACCCGAGCGTGCAATTCACAGACCAGAACGATGGAGGGCTCGGAGGTGCGGCTGCCTTGATGCGGGACATATGCAGCCGAACGGACTACCTCCCGTTGCGCGCCGGCACAGGCTCTGCGGGCCAAGCCCCGAACGCTCATAGCGGTCAGGGGTGGTCGACCCAAAACAAAAGCCCCACATCCTGCGATGCGAGGCCTTGAGTACGGGAGGCGGTGCCTTTCGGTGGCCCTCAGGCTCGACCCTCGTCCGGGCTGATGGGCCACCACCATCCCGGGCCGTCCACTCGCCGTTGCTGACGGGTGGGCCCGCAAGTGGTAACAGTACAGACTCGCACGACCCTTTGCAACGTTGTCGAGCACCCCGGAGTGGGCCAGGCTTCATCGCATCACCTCCGATCACTCCCGCTGCCGCTGGGTCGGGGTCAGGGTTGGTGGACCCGGCGGTATTCTCCCTGCCGAGACGGGCCGCCCCGAGCCACGTCCCGTGCCCAGCCGCCCATCTTGCCCGTACGGAGAATCGCAATACTGATCGTTCAAAGGGCCTCGACGATCTCGCCCAGATCCTCCGCGGAGAAGTGGAGCGTTGCCACATGCACCCGGCCGTCGACCTGCGCCCGCGTCAAGGCGCTCGGACGACGCGCCGGCGCGCGGTCACAACCGACCCAAGACGGCTGCGGGCGCCTCGGCTCGGCAATACCCTCGTGTAACCAGTGCCCCGCTCAGGCGAGTACTCCCCAATGTACCCAGGTGCTGGTCCCACGATCGCGCCTCACGTGCCCGTGGTCTTGGCGGTAGGGTCTCCCGGGCCGGAGTCCACACCACGGTGCTCGGCCGCAGTCCGCGCTCAGGGAATGTCCCTGGGGCGTTTCGGGCGCCCGTCACAGACACGCAACATCGGACCCGAGATCAGGGTGTAGCTTGCTCGCGCACCTTCTCTCCATGTCAGCACAGGGTGGTCGGATATGGTCGATGTCCATCTGCCCGAGTGCATCGAGTGCAAATCAAGCGAAGTCGTCGCACACACGCGCGATGTGACAGCCAGCGACGGGACTGCGCCAAGGTACGTTGTGGACTATGAGTGCGTCGAGTGTGGTCGCCAATGGCGGCCAACCGCAGAGTTGACTGGCCAACCTATCGGGCCGCTGCGGCGATACGCCTGAACTTCGCCTGAAGGTGCGCGCGACGCGGATCAAGGGGAAGCGACGGCGGGACACCGACATGGTTCGGCGCTATGAGACCGGCGAACCCTTGCGGGCATCGGAGCCAATCTCGGCATGACACACGATCGGGCTCGCGAGATCGCCAGGCTCCAGCTTGGGGGACGTGAGCGACGCCCACCCCAGCGTGCATTAACACTGAAGCGTTACGTCTCCAACGTTGTCCCGGCGATGCGCTCGATGTCGGGGAAACGACGTCGGCTGGCAGCTGCCCTTGCGGCCTGCCACGAACATGCGATGCCCTCGCTGCCGATTCAGCAACGACCACGAGGTCGCGATCACTTGAATCCCTGTCCCCCGTGGAGCGCCCGCCGCGCGTCTTAGTTTGTGGGATGAACAGAGAAGGCCTCTCGCCCGTCGTCGACTCCCCTCATATGGGCTTGGCCGGTCGGCCTCGGCGGCCGTCTCCATGAGAGAACTGACGCCGGTTGCGGAGGACGACTTCCTGACTGCCGGTCAAGCAGCCGTATTGATTGGCGTCTCGCGGTCCACGGTCCGGCGAGCCGTTGCTCACGGGCACCTGGTCGGTTGGCAGACGCCTGGCAAGCACCTCCGTGTTGGGCGGGCAACGTGCCTCGAGTTTGCCCGGTCCCTAGGGCGCATAGACCTCGTTGGGCGACCGAATGTTGACCCGTTGTCGGCGATGGGCGAAAGCAAAGCCGTCAGCGCGTCTGGGACGCTGCCGCGCTAGGGAACGTCATCGCTCGAGATCGCCGACGGACCACGTCCGTGTCGAAGCTCAGCCCTCTGGCAGCGCCGAACGAGGGCACTGCACGGGTCCCCTGTAGCACGCCCGTCGAGCGTGTCATTCTCGTGGACGTGTCCCGAGCGTTGCCCCGGTCCCTTGTTGCTCGCGTCGAACACGAAACGGCGTTCGACCGTTTCTTCGCCGACACCTGCCAGTTTGTGGTTGGCCTGGTCACGGTCACCACCGGCGACGCCGCGGCCGCGGAGGACGCGGTGCAAGAGGCATATCTCCGGGCGCTCCAGCGCTGGGGATCAGTTGCGGGGATGGACCGTCCCGATCTGTGGGTCGCGAAGGTCGCCACTCGTCTTGCCGTTTCCACCTGGCGACGCCGACGCCGCGAGGATCAGCTGACCGTCGAGGTCCCTGCCGACGTGACCGACAGCCTCAACCGGATCTGGCTGAAATGGGGTCTTGAGGCACTCAGCCCGAAACAACGCCTCGTGCTGATTCTCCACCACATCCACGGACTGCCTATAAGGGAAGTCGCCGCGGCCGCGGGCTCTTCACCTGAGACGGTCCGCACCCATCTCAAGCGTGCGCGGCTGCGGCTGCGAACTCGACTGTCCGAAGAGGAAAGCTATGAGTGATATCGAGCGCGATCTGGAAGAAGTCGGTCGACTTGTTTGGCCGTCCCCCGAGCAGGTGCTCCGACGCGTGCGTTCGGCAGAGCGTCACCGCGGCCCGCGCAGGCGGCACCGCTTCGGCGGGCCGCTTGGGACTTTACTTGGTACAGCCGCCGCCATCGTGGTGATCGGCGGTGTCTCCACCGCCGGCATCGTGGCGCTGCAGCAGCACCTCGCCGGTGTGTCGTCAGCGACGGATACGAACGGTGCTTCAGGAAGCGTTGTGCCGGCAGCGAACACCGGCGGCCACTCGGGGCTGGGCGGGACATCGGCTGGATCGGTCCCATCCGTTTCAGCTCGGCTCTCGCCGGCGCCACAGCTCTCGTCTTCCCCGAGCCCCATCGTGAATCCTCAGCCGGTCGGCGGCACGCTCGTCGTCACGGCGAACAGCCGCGGAACGTACGAGGTGAAGCTCGGCACGACGATCAGCGTGGATCTGACGGGTGGGACGTCCAACTTGCCTTGGGGGATGCCCTCGAGCACCCCGACCCAGATCGTTCGCTTCGAGCGCGGGTCGCGGTCCGATGGCGGTGGTGTCAGCGCGACGTTCGTGGCCGCGGGACCCGGATATGCCACGATTCAGGCTGCGCAGTCCTCGCACTGTCCACCACTCTGTGGCCCACCGTCATTCCTCTGGCGCATCGAGATCATCGTCGTTGCCTGACCCCTGACAGTTCCAGTTGCATTGGTGAGGTTTTGGGTTTCACCGACGGCCACATGTCTGATCACGCCGTCCATCAGGGCGGACAGGCGGGAGGAGGCGTCACTGGGCTGGGACGCTCCGGACGAGTAGACGCCCGAAGGCTTGAGCAACTGGAGCACCCGCGTTCTCGAGGTCGCAGTCAAGTTGGCCGCGGCCGACAGCCAGCGGCCGACCCAATCGGATGGGCTGTGGGTTTCGCCTCAGCGGCTTCCGAGTCGCTGCGATGACGCCCGCGGTTGGCCGACAAGAAAGGCTGCGTCATCTTCGACGTCGATTCTGCCGAGTGAACGCGCGAACTCACGGCAATCGGAGCGTGTGAAGCGAAGGTGCCTGCCTGGTGTGCGCCATGCCCGGAGGTGACCCTGAGCAACCATGCGTCGCAAAACCGTTGGCGACAGGCTGCAAAGCCTTGACGCCTCCCCAATCTGGATGAACGGTTCTTCCGACCCCGCCACGTCTATTTCTCCAGACCTTCGAGCGATAGATTCGGATCTTGGTATCTGCTGCGCATGGTAGGGGCGATCCGGCGACTTGAATCAAGGCTTTCGGGTGCCGACTACTGCAGACGCTGAGCGAGCGCCCCACCAGAGCGACACCAACGCGGGAAGCTGCGACGGCGGTTTCCCACGATCACGTGTCTGCGCCAGTGACCCCTTGATCGGTGTCGCGAACCGACCCAAGCAAGCGCTTGACAATGGACTAAGGAAAATGCTTGACAACCGGCTAGAGCGAGGACTAGGGTGCGTTCGCTCACTTGAGCGCGTTCGCCACGAACGGCCGTTTGGCAGGAGGGCTATCCATGAGGACGGGGCAGCAGATTGGGGGAGAGTCTTTCGAGAAAGGGGAGCGTCGAACGCGCGGCCTCCGAGCCAAACACCGCCCAACCCTCCTGGTCGCGGCGGCCGGTCTGGTGTTTGGGTCGGTCGTGGCAGTGACTGGTCCAACCGCGGCGGTGGCCGCCAAGGCCAGCACGGTGCATACGACCGCCTTGGGGAAGGCCGGCTCCTCGCACATCCAGGTCAGCAAACTCACGCTCCGCGAGCACACGAGCGGAGTCTTTGCCCCGGTGTCGACGACCACGTCGGCGACCCACGCCACCTCGCATGCAGCGCTTCCCAACCTTCACCCCGCGCGAGGAGCGAAGAGCCGCACCGCCACGCCGACCGTTGTTGCGTTCCCATCGGTGAGTTGCGCGCCGGCCGGGCCCGGCTGCGACTGGATCAGCGGCACGAGCGGGGGTGCGGTCACCAACCGCTACGGCCTCGCGGCGACGGCCAACGGGGGCCTCTATAACGAGGACATCGAGCCTCCGGACCAGGGCCTCTGCGCGGGCAACGGATACGTGATGGAGTCGATCAACCTCGGCGAGATCCAGGTCTTCAACGTGAAGAACAAGCCGGTATCCGGCATCACGTCGCTCAATACGCTGATGGGCCTGACCGGGGCCGGTTGGAGCAGCGGCGGCGACATCATGTGCGAGTACGACCCGGACAACGGCGGCCACTGGTTCATCACCGAGATCGTCTCGACGACCACCAACGTGTTCGCCGGCTGTTTCGCCGCTGTCCTTGACTCCTGTCGCGAAGGCCTCGCGGTCAGCACCAACAACAACCCGCTAGCGTCGTCGTGGAACACGTATTTCATCGATCCGAACGCGGTCAGCCCGGGCGATCCTGGTGCCGGTTACCTCTTGAACGACTACGGCAAGATGGGCACCACCCGCGACGCGTTGCTCTTCTTCTATGACGAGTTCAACCTGAAGGGTCCCTATCCCACCTGCCCGGCCTTTGACTGCGAGTCGTTCAACGGGGCCCAGGAGTTCGCCATCCAGAAGAAGGCGCTCGAACTGGGGTACCTGACCGCAAACGTCGTCCACGAGAACATGGGCACCGACCCTTCCATTCAGCCGCCCGACGGCAACTGCGACAGCGGGCCAACGGCTGGGGTCACGTGCTGGTTCCAGGTCATTCCCGCGACGTCGGCTAGCGACAGCCAGTTCGACAACAACTACGGCGGCATGGGATTCATGGCCGCGACCACCGACTTCGTCGGCTGGACGTTCGGGACCGGAAGTAGTGGGGACAACCGAGCGGCCGTCTTCTACTGGGCCGGGCTCGCCGCGCTCAACAGCGGCGGATGCTCGGCGTGCTCCTTCATCTCCTTCGGTGGTCAGTTGTTCACCGGGCTCGAGTCATACACGGACGATGGGGCAGCCTGTCCTACCAGCCTCGGTAACCCGTGTGGGATGGCTCCGCAGAAGCTCGGCACGCTGGACCTCGGCACGTACTGCGAAACGGCCGGGCTTGCGGCCAGCCAGCCGTGCCCGGAAGAGGGCATCGCGACCAACGGTGACGGCGTCACGCAGGCGTCGTACTCAGGAGGTCAGCTGTGGTTCGCGATCAGCACGCTGATCGATGAGAGCTTCGGCTCGAGCAGCGAGATCCACGTCGGCGCCGCGTACTGGGTCATCGGCGTGACGTCGCACGGGCTCAGCCTGACGAGCCAGGGGTACGTTGCCGCCGCGCATGAGGACCTCGAGTTTCCGACGCTCGTCGGCGCACCCGGGTCTTGGGGAGGACTGATGTCCTTTACGCTCTCCGGCAACGGCGGACCGACGGCTGCGGACGGTGGCGGCTTCTTCCCGAGCAGTGCTTACGGCCGCGTGACCGCATGGTCGGGCGGGCTCGTGGGCAGCGAGATCCGGGTCACCGCCTCGGGTCGAGCACCCCAGGACGGCTTCACCGAGTATGCGGGACTCCCCGGTCCGATCCGTCCGCGTTGGGGCGACTACGGCGCCGCGGTCTGGGTGCCGGGCAAGGGGTTCTATTTCGCCTCGGAGTACATCCAGTATCCGAACTGCAATCCAACCTACTGGATCGACGTTGACACCACGTGCAACGGAACCAGGGACACGTTCGCGAACTTCGGAACGTCGATCAACTTGGTGAAATAGCGCCAAGCCAATTGACTGCCTCTGGGGCGGCGGCAACGCCGCCCCAGCCGGGCAGCTGTCAGACCTGAGAGTCCGTCTTATGCAGAACGCCTGTTTACCTAACCGGGTCGCCGTTATCCAACAGCGGCGACGGCAGCAACTGCCAGCGCCCAAAAAGGAATTCCTGACGACTGGTGAGGTGGCAGTTCTGTGCGGGCTAGCGTGCACAGATTCACCATCCGCCGAGCGGTCGCTCATGGCGAGCTGTCCGCCTGGCACACTCCGGGAAAATTCCTTCGCTTCACGCGGTCAGCCTATCTAGAGTTCGCGGTCTCGCTTGGACGGACCGACCTGGTTGCGAAGTCGCACCGCGAGCATCTCTCCTGAGCCTAAGGCACGACCCTCAGGGCTGGCTAGCCTCGAACCGGGCGCATGTCATCGCCGGGTACCGGGTGAGTTTGAGAAGGTCAGCCCTTTAGCGGCGAGCGCGAGACGGATCAGATCGACGGCCTCGGCTGAAGATGACTGACCTCGGCTTCGGTGAGGTCGGTGAACTGATGGGATGCGGATAAAGCCCGCTTGGGCAAGTGCTCGATGCGCCGGCGCAGCCAGGCCCTCGGGCAAGTCGGAGTCCTTGTTCGTTGTCGCGACCCACCTCGGTTCTGCAGTCGAACGCTCTGAGGAAGAGGAGTGTTGCGCTCGCAGCGTACAACTTTGTTTCTAGAGCGTTGGGCGCGATCGCGTTCGTAAACCAATCCGCAGCGCACGGCCATAGCCCAATCGAGAGATCGATCGATCCCGGGCCGGCTCACTCCGAACACGTCAAGCATGACAAACGCCCAAGTAATTCCACATACTGCACGAGGGCCGGTCCATCGCCGGATGGCCGGCGTAGGGGGAATCACATCTCATGCGCACGGGGAGTCAGCCCAGCAGCGGCCGCGCAGCGAGTACCACATCAGAAGCGATGGGGAGGGAGCCCACGCCCAGGCTGCAGGCCGCTGCGGCCGAGTGCTCGCCGATGGTGCGGGCTGCTCACCTCGTGCGTGCCTGGGCCGCTGACGTCGACCGATGGAAGTGGCGAGGCGCCCCCACGCTCGACCGCAATCTGAGCGCGTTCACCCGACACTACCGAGACGAGGGCGTGTTCTCCTTTCTGCCACCAACGCAGCTCGTTGCGGATTGGCGTTGCGATGGCTGTCCCGATCCCGCGTTGTGGATTGAAGCCAAGCTTGCGACGATCCTAGCCGGCGACCCGCCCGGCCTGGCACGTCAGAGCGATGCTCCTCTGCCTTCAGCGCGGAGCGACCGTCCTGTCCCACTGACCTTCAGAGGGCGATCCAAATCTCTACGAAATCGCACTGGCCGGAACTCTTCGAGAGCCGTGAGAAGCTCGGATCGGGCACCGCGAGCTTGATGACATTCCCGCGGACGTCACGGGAAGAGGTGCCGGCAATTTGAGAGTCAACGCGCCTCTGGGAAAGTGGCTGAAACCGGGATCGGCCATCCTCACGTGCGTTATTAACCGGGAATGATCGTCGGCGCACTCAGACGAATGCGTGCCGTTCTATTCTTGGCGCAAGGGCCGGGCGACTTACGGTCGCTTGTCCCTGACGGGGGAGCGGACATTGCAATATGGCCTCGGCAGGGTGTCGCCCGACCCCCCGTACGTAAGAGAGACCCGTGAAGCGCTGCCCGGTGGCCCGATCAGGAAGGGATGGCTGTTTCGGGTGGGTCATCCGAGGTTCCACGGCTGGGGGAGCTGGTCGGTTCGAACCACTTCCACGACATCCACCAGAACGTGGAGGATCGTCGCATCTTCGGCGGTCGGCTCATCGGGCACCGCGTTTTTCGAAGCTTCGAGAGCCATGACCCAACGGACGGCCCGCACCTCCCAATTGGTCCAGTTCGGCGGATGTTGGCGATTCATGACCTCGATACGATCCCCAATTCGAGGGGGCACGTCCACATCGAGGCGTGCAACAAGATGCCGACCGTCGTCCATGAGAACGATGTGCACTACCAGCGCCCCCAGAGGCGACGCCCGCCTCGGGTCATGGCGCGGCCGATCATGAAGTTGCGGATGGGGTGAGCGACCCGGCGATGACGGATGGAGGGGCCCGTGGCGGATTGGCGGGCGGCGCAGAAGAGGCAGGACGTAAGCGAGCCGGGCATCACGGCTAGTCTGTGCTCTCTACAGTCGCAGGGTGCCAGTCAATGATGGCGCCGGCCACCACCTGGTCGGCGAAGACCTGGCCCCAGTCGGCGAAGCCTCGATTGGAGGTGAGCACGATCGACCCCCGCTCGTAGCGGCGGCTCACGATCTGGAAGATCCAGTTCGCTGAGGTCTGGTCGAGGGGCAGGTAGCCGAGCTCGTCGATGACCAGCACCGACGGCCCGGTGTAGGTGCGCAGCTTGTAGTTGGCGGTACCCTCGAGATGCGCCGATTGCAGGTTGGCCACCAGGTCCGCAGCAGACACGAAGTACGTGCGGTAGCCGGCCTCGGTTGCAGCGATGCCCAGCGCGGTGGCGAGGTGCGTCTTGCCGACACCCGGAGGCCCGAGCAGGAGCACGTTGCGTTTCTCCTCGACGAACCGCAGCGTCGAGAGCTCGCTCATCACGGCCCGGTCGAGTGAGGGCTGGAAGTCGAAGTCAAAGTCGGCGAGCGTCTTGTGAATCGGGTAGCGCGCGAAGCGCAGCCGTCCACGCAGTCGCCGTGCTCGGGTGGCCTGCACCTCGATGTCGAGGAGCCGCTCCAGGATCTGGGTCGCGCTCGCCTTCTCCTGTTGCGCGCGATCCAATTCGGCGCCGAGGTGCTCTGCGGCAGCGGTCAACTCGAGGTAGCTGAGCTGCTCACGCAGGCGCTGATACACGGTGGCCTCGAGCGCGCTGCTCATTGCGCCACCTCGTAGTCGGCGAGGTCACGCACCTCCACGTGTTCGCCGGCCAGGCGCTGGGTGATGTCGACCACCACTGGCCGGTGCACCGTGGTGGTGTGCGCCGTTGCAGCGGCGATGACGTGCGACGGCAGCGGCGTGAGCTGGGGCAGCTCGCTGAGGAAGCGGCGTGGAAGCTCTGCAGAAAATGCCGACTCAGGGGGCTTTCGCGGGGGTCTCGCCACCAAAGCGACGGCAGGATGCCGTCCATGGAGGCACCCGCCATGAGGGTTCTCGAAGGGATCGCGGGCCGTCGTCCGACGGCGCTCGAGGAGGCGTACCAGGTCTTCCGATTGGAGCGGCAGGGCAACCTTGTCGCCCCACGAACGCTCGAGTTCTACGACCGCCGCGTCGGTGAATTGATCGCCTGGCTCCGCAGTGAAGCGCCTACGGTCGAGCGCGTCGAGGACGTCGGCGTCAATCATCTGCGTGCCTTTCGCGCGTTCATGACCGAGCGGCGCCGTCCGGACGGCCAGCCGTTGCAGGCGGCGACCCTGCACGCGTCGCACCGCGCGATTCACACGTTCCTCGCATGGGCCGAGCTCGACGGCTACGGCGTCGACGGACGGATGCTCCGGCTGCCGCCGCCGCGCCGGCCGCACAAGGAGGCGACGGTCTTCCACGTGACCCAGCTGCGGGCCATCCTGGCGGCCTGCAGGCGGCCGGAGGAGACGCTCGCGGTCCGCGTACTGGTCGGGTCCGGTCTGCGCATCAGCGAGCTTTCTGGGCTCGCGGTGCCCGGCCCCGACGGGCTCTCCGACGTGATGCTCGACTCGCTGGAACGCGGACGTGCCGAGCTGCGCGTCCGTTGGGATGCCGGCGCCAAGGGTCGGAGGGCCCGGCGCGTGCCGATCACGCCGCAACTCGCGCTCGCCATCAAGCGCTACGTCGCTCGCGATCGGATGAAGAGCGACCTGGACGTTTTGCTCGTCAACCGGCTCGGGAGGGCGTACGGCAAGTGGGGGATCGACGCGATGATGGACCGGCTCGAGGGGCGCGTCGGGTTCCGCGTGCATGCCCACGGCTTTCGGCACACATTCGCCACGGTCGCCACGCAGATGGGATGGAACCTCGAGCGCGTGCGCGCTGCGAGGGGTCACGCGGATTACAGCGTGCTCCAGCGCTATGTCTGTCTCAGCGCCGAACGCGACCTTGGGCCGAAGACCGCGTGGGCCGAATTATCGCGATGCCCTGAGTCCGGGCTACGTGAATACCAGAACGGCGGCAGGCTCAAGCCCCAGCGCATGGATTACTGCGTGAACGGATCCGAGCGTCGAATTGCGCCTGTTGTTGAGCATGGCGGCGCACGACGCCACGGAGGAGGACGGAGACCCATCTCCGCCCTCCCTGTGCGGCAGTCGCCATCGTCAGTGCGGGCGAGTCGGCGATGCCGTGTACGGACGTCGGACCTTCAGCTGATCCCGGGACAGCCCGCGGGAGCCAACGCCGGCGTCTTGTATGCGACGCTGCCCGGTGCGACGTCGAGGAACGTGGCCTGCAGCGTGACGTCCGTCGTGCCCTCGTTGCGCGCGATGTGCACGACGCCAGGAGCTTCGACGAATCCCTGCCCCGCGGTGTAGGTAGCGCTCGTGCAGGTGCCGTTGTCTCCCACCACGTAGCGGGTGACGGTGCCGGTGAGCACAATGACGAACGCCGGCCCAGGATGTGTGTGCCAGCCGCTCGACTTACCCGGAAGGAGGACGGTCTTCGTCATCACGAGCTCGCTGGGGGCGTCCGAGTCGATCTTGAATTCGTTGGTCGAGAAGTGGTATGCGCCGATCAATGCGTGCGACGGTGTCGGCGCGGGTGTCGGCGTCGACTGTGTCGGCGTCGCCTGTGCGACTGTCGGCGTCGCAGTGGATGCATGCGCCGCCGCCACTGCGCCGCACCCGCCGCAGGCTATTGCGACCCCGAACGCCGCAAGCAGCGGCACGCCGGTCAGCTTCGGCATCCGCGGGCGAGTCGTGCCCGCCTCCATGGTTCCGTGTCGTGCCATGTCACCACCTCCATCGGCCCGATCTGCCTCGGGCACCGCGATGGGCAGCGCGGTGCGATGGCGACGCTACGGTGAGACCGACCGCGGCATAAGCGTGGATCTACCCGCTCGAGTACATGTTCAGTACCTGTTTCTGCGCCTCCAATTCCGAGCCGCCGCGCCGCACCTTTCGCTCGCGGACCCGGAGCTTGCACCGGGGACCGCGGTGGGATACTCTCGCGCTCTGCGCGCGCCTTGAAGCGTGCCGGGGAGTGGATGATGACGGCCTTCTCGACAGCCCTCGGAATGAGGGGCAGCCGGGTCATGAACGCATTGGCGGGTGCGGCCATGCTGCTCTGCGCTTGCGGCGGCACCTCGTCCCAGGCGTCCGACAAGGGTTCGAGCGCTTCGAGCGCGCAGGGCGCTGCAGTCAAAAACCTGGCCGCCGGTCAGCTCGACTCGCTGCCGACGGGCCCGGTCTACGTCCAGGTGGCCGTGTTCAACCAGCCGGCCGGCGGCGTGATCGGGTCGAAGAAGCACGTTCCCGGGATCATCATGGAGGAGCAGGGGGTGCAGCTTCTCGAGGTGGCGGGCAGCCAACCGCTGGACATCCACCCTGGTGAGGCCGATTTCCTGCCAAGCGTCACCCATCAGCACGTCAACCCCGGACCCGGCGCCAACCTCTGGTACAACTTCGCGCTGTGGCCGGGGTCGGCACGCTCGGCGCCGCTGACCTCGCCGATCGAAAGGGTGGCGTTCACCACGCCTGACCTTCCCCCGGGCTCGCTGCCTCCGGGTATGTACGCCATCACCTTGCAGCTGGTGACCCTGCAACCACACGGGCGGACCCAGGCGCATACCTACGGCGGCGTCGACGTCGTGTTCGTGCTCGACGGGAGCATCAGCGCGCACGCCGATGGGCGAGCGGCAGTCACTCTCAACCGTTACGGCGCGAGCTGGGCGCCGCAGGGGACGGGGCTGCAGGAGGTGAACGACACCGGCGAGCCCGCCACCTTCCTGACCTTCGTGGTTGCCGCGTTGGGCCAGCCGTTCGAGAGCGCGCTCAATCGGGCAGTGTGACGATCTCGCGGAGGCGAGCGTTGCCGGTGTCGGCGACGAGCAGCGCGCCATCAGGGGCAGTGGCGATGCTGAGCGGCATCTGCAGCAGCGCCGCAGCAGCGTCACCGCCGTCGCCGCCATAGCCGCTCGTCGAGCCCGCAATGGTGGTGATGACGCCGTCGACGCCGACTCGCCGGATGCGGTCGTTGCCGCTATCAGCGACGTAGAGGTCACCCCTGCTGTCGACGGCGATGGCGGAACCGGAGACATCGACGGCTCCGAGGTCGAGGCGTAGCTGCGCAGCGGTTGCCGCGGCACCGTCGCCTGAGTAGCCCTCGTCGCCGGTGCCGGCGACGGTCGCGATGCGTCCGGTGACATCCACTCGACGGATGCGATCGTTGAAGGCGTCGACGATGTAGAGGTCCCCCTCGGCGTCGAATGCAAGGCCGCGGGGAGAACGCAGCAGCGCCTGGGTGGCGGGGCCTCCGTCGCCCGCGTAGCCGTCGTCACCGGTGCCGGCCACGGTGAGGATGACGCCCTCCGTCGTGATCAAGCGCACGCGGTCGTTGCCACTGTCGGCGATGTACAGCTGATCGTTGAGGCCGATGGCAAGCCCCGCCGGCTGGTCCAGTTGTGCCGCAGAGGGAGCGCCACCGTCGCCGGAGAACCCGGGCTGGCCTGTGCCCGCCACGGTGGTGATGACGCCCGCGGGGTCGACGCGGCGCACGCGGTTGTTGCGCGCGTCGGCGATGTAGAGGTTGCCGGCGCTGTCGATGGCCAGCGCCTGAGGCGCATTGAGCTCGGCCTGGGTCGCCGGGCCGCCGTCGCCCGAGTATCCCGCCGCGCCGGTGCCGGCCACCGTTCGCACGGTGCCCGCGGCGGTGATGGCCCGAACACGGTTCGCGTCGATGAAGTAGATGATTCCAGCCGAATCAGTGGTGACTGCGATGAGCAGGGACAGGTCGGTGGCGGTGGCCGGCCGGCCATCGGCTGAGAAGTCGCGGTGACCGGTCCCGGCGATGGTAGTGATGACGCCCTGCGGTCCCGACGACGATGCACTGCGGGTCAGGACGACACCCGTAACCGCGCCTGCGGTGACGAGAACAGTGGCGACACCCACGAGTGCCATCGTGCGGCGTCGTACGTGGGCAGTCCTGGTGATGCCCGGCGGCAGCGAGGTGGCGCCCGGCGCAGCCGGGCTGCCGGCGGCCAATCCCGTGCCCTGCGCCGCGACCCAGCCGGCGATTTGCGTGCGCGAGCGAAAATCAAGTTTGTTGCGAATGCGCTCGACGTGCCCCTCAGCGGTGCGCTCGGAGATGAAGAGCCGGCTCGCGATCTCCTTGTTGGTGAGTCCCTCGGCCACCAGAGTGGCGATCTCCAACTCGCGCCTGCTGAGCACCTGGGTGCCGAACGGGAGTTTCGGCGACCGCCCTGACATGCTGCATGCCTCCGCGTGACCGGGGTGAGTATATCGGGCGCGCCGAGCCTGACAACACTCGGGGGGTGGTTTCGACGAACCGGCGTACCGCCTCCGCATCCCCGCGTCGATCAGGGACCGGAAATCACGTGCTGATCGGACGAAAGAGAACCGTTGGCCCTCACCAAGGTGCTTACCGGACTGACCTTGCTAAGAGCGCCGACCGCGCACTGTGCACCCCTCGCTGAGGACGAGATCGTGCGGCTGCAACTATCGCTGCGGGACTGGTTCCGGTTGATGGAGTAAGGACCTGATCCTACGCTCAAGGGATTGCTGGCGAGTCAGGAGGCTTGCGCGGGAATCGCCTCGTGATGTTCAATTCAGCCTGAATACGGCGTGACCCGCAAGGAAATTTGGGAGCAGTTCGAGTCCAGTCGCCGCGACCATCCAAGCGCGATCGCCGTACGGTAGGAGGGTGCCCCCACTGCCGCGCCTCACCGGTCGGGAGATCCTGACGGCGCTTCGACGCCTGGGATGGGAAGTGGTAGCTCAGAGAGGTTCCCACGCGCAACTCAAGCATCCGGAGCGTAGTGGCCGCGTCACCGTCCCCCTGCATGCCGGCGAGACGATCGGACCCGGCCTTCTGGGGTCGATCCTGGCGCAAGCGGGCGTCACCGCGGACGAGCTCCGTTCGGCGCTGTGAGAGGATGAACTCGTGAGGACTTACACAATCGTGCTCGAGCCGGAGGAAACCGGGGGCTACATGGTTCTGGTACCCGCGCTCCCAGGATGCTTCACCCAGGGCCGAACCGTCGACGAGTGTCGTGAGCGCGCGGCCGAGGCGATCGCCGTCCACATCGCTGGATTGGAAGCGGACGGCGAGCCGGTTCCCGAGGAGTTCGGGGCGCCCCAAACCCTCACCGTGACGGTAGCGGCCTGAGCGGCCGTCCGCCCTCCTAAACGCGCTAAGCAGGGGGGCTAACTTTACGTTAGGCCCCTTTATCCGACTCGCGAAATCCCTTGTAAAATGGTCGATATCGCCTCGTTGAGATCCACTTTGCCCCTTTTATTTTCGGGAGCAGGGGGTCGCTGGTTCGAGTCCAGTCGCCCCGACCACGTCAATCTGACCCCGACATTTTGAATACGAGCTGAATTCACGCGGCGTCCCCGGGGGAGCGGCGTGGAAGCCGTGCAGAAAAAGCCGAGTCTGGGGGCTTTCGCGGGGGTCTCGCCACCAGAGCCACGGCAGAATGCCGTCCATGGAGGCACCCGCCATGAGGGTTCTCGAAGGGACCGCAGGCCGTCGGCCGACGGCGCTGGAGGAGGCGTACCAGGTCTTCCGGCCCACACGAGTACTCGCTAATCACCGCAGGGATGGGGGGCCCTGGCGTCTAGCGACGGCACGCATTGAATGCTGCTTCCAGCACCGGCATGACGGGCCGTCCGGCGACGTGGTCGCGGTATTTCGCCAAGAGGTTCTGCCCAGCGGCCTCCCTGCCGAGCGCGTCGGGGCTTTCCCAGTGGAAGATCGACACAGCGCCGAGTCGTGACCGGCCGAGAACCAGATCGCCGAGTTCTGCCCCGGGCTGCCACCCGGTGGGCGCGATGACTGAGTGACCATGGGCGACGGCGTTGCGCGCGCAGCGAAGCCCCCGGAGCTGCTCCTTCACCTCGCTGCTGTCACCGCGCCACGCTGGATCGACCTGTTCCGCAAGCTCGTCCAGAGCTACAAGCCAGAAAAGACACTCACCGACGGCGGCGAAGGCCGGCGACGACTCAACGGCGGAGTAGGGAGCCCATCCCCTCAGTCGGGACAGAGCCTCTTCGAACGCCGCAGCGAGCAGCGCAGCGCGCTTCTCGGTTGCCCCATCGACCGCCTCCCACCGCGCCATCGCCCGACGATAGCCGCTTCGCTGATTCGCTGGCGGGTCGAGGTAAGAGCGGAGCAGACCAAGGAAAGAATCGAGGTCGGGCACGCCGTGGCAGGCCAGAGTGCGCCAATGTCTGCTTGAGTCGGCCGGCTTAGGAAGCGGCGACATAGCCTGGGCGTTACCTCGACCGGACGGGATCGACAAGGAGGGCTAGGCTCAGGTCTTATGGGCCCGTCGGGAAAACCTTGATCGGTCGTCTGTCCCAACCTCGGCGCCATGCCATGTCAACATCGGCCGGTGCTCCGGCTTATCGTCATCGCCCTCGGCACCCTGGTCCTCGTGGCGTGCGGTGGCTCAGGACCAGCGTCGACAACCAGTGCAAGTCCGACGCCCGCAATCGATTCTTGTCTAGTAGGTCGATGGACGTCGACGGGAGTGGTCGAGCAGAACGGCGCCACGGTAGCCGCCAGCGGTGCGGCCGGCCAGGTCATCACCTTTTCGAACGCCGGGACAATGACAGTGGACGACACTCACATGCAGCCACTCATGGTGATGTCCAACGGACAACGCGCCACCGAGCAGTTCAGCGGGACGAGCACCGGCAAGGTCACAACGAGCGGCGGTCGGCTCACGTACAAACCAGCTCCTGGCAGCACTGAGAGTTTTTCGCTGTTTGGTCCTGGTGGGTCGCCGGTCGGCACCCCGTCAGTAGACACGGGCCTAAACACGTCGTACATGTGCACGCCGGGGACATCATTCGGGCTCAACGAAGGCGGTGGAATTGGCCTGATCTACACCCCGGGGTAGGGCTCGTGGCGTTTCGCTTGCCCAGATTGACACCTTTGCGACACGCTACTTCATGGTCACGCCCGGTTCTCGGCGGATGGAGCCGTCGTGCCAATTCCTCGTGTGGATGCGCAACAGCCATCTGCGGCCACGGTCGGACTCACCCTGGTCGAACTCAAGAACCGCTGGGTGCACGGCGAAGCGCGAGCGTCAGGTCGAACGCGTGCTACCACTACGCACCCTTGAGCGGGCCGAGGACCCTTCCCACAACTCCGGAAACGTCCTGTCCGGGTGTACGTTACGAGAACGGTAGGAGGCGATGCGCAGGCGTGTTGGAACCATGGGCCCTTGAGCGGCGTCTCGTGGGAGTGCGCCCGAGACGATGGTTGGGAGTCCTTGCCGCCGCGCTGGCTTTGACCGCATGCGGAGGGTCAGAATCTGGGTCGCCAACCGGGAGGATCCCACCCGGCGCTGCCTTTCAGTCGATCGCAGAGGCCGTCGTGCGCAGCGACGACCAGACCATCGTGGTGAATGCGTCGTGGGGAGGCTGTCAGAAGCGTCCGTATCTCGTCGCCAGCGAAGCGATGAGTGAGGTGACCCTCGCCCTCGTTGAGCCACCTGTGGTCACGCCCTCGAATGTCGCCTGTCCGCTTTTCCTGGCGGTGACGCAGGTCCAGACCACCCTCAGTTCGCCAGTCGGACCACGGCACCTCATCGACCGAAGCACCGGCCGGACTATCCCTACTGTCCATGAGTCCCAATTGGCCGAGGTCACCGAGATACCCCCCGGATTTCGCTACGCAGGCATCGCGCCGGGCACGATGGTCGGGGCGGCTAACGGTCCGCTCCACCTGGCGGCGACGCGGACCTACTCAACAACGGACACTGCCGTGGCTCCGCTCCAAATCACCCAATTCCCGGGCACATCGGCCTCGGAGGGAGAAACATACTGGGGCCTTGAGGGGACGACCGTCGTACATGGCCACGGAGCAATTGTGCAGTCGGACCCATCCGGTGCCAACCCCGCAGCCCGATCCCTCACCTGGTCAGAAGGCGGCTGGGTATTCGTCCTGGCAAGTCTCTCCGGGAAGGTTGGCCAACAACCTCTAAGTGAAGCCGAGCTGCTCTCGGTCGCCCAGGGGTTGCAAGTGCGCGGCGGCGCGCCCGGGTGACTCTGAATACCGGGCGGCTGTTGACGCTCGTCGACGAACGCATCGGGGGCGAACTTGGAAACCGCCGCGGGCTCGGCGCCTGTCACGAGCCCGCCATGATGCGGCACTCGATCCTCGAGGCGATGAAGAATGGGAGGGTGAGCGCCAACCTCGTGCTCCGGTTGGACCGCGGATTCCGAGCCCTAGTAGCGGCCTATTTCAGCGTCTTCGCCCTCTTCATCCTGATCTTCACAATTGTTGCGGCGCTCCATGCGATCGTGGTGGCGATCTTGCCGCTCGCCATGCTCGTGGTAGTCGCTGCATGGGGATAGCGCTGGAGCCGAGTGGAGGTCATCGGAAACGACACCGACTTGATCGTTCGCAACCTCCTCGCGACGCGAAGAATACCGCGACGCTCGACACGCGACTTCCGTATTGACGGTGCTGGCCGCGAGTACCCAGGTCGGGCCATACGCGCCGCTCTGGAAGACGGCTCCACCGTCGTTCTTTCAGCCACAGGACGCTACACGGAAGCGGAAGCAGGCCATGACGCCCGGTTAGCGCAGCTCCAGGAATGGTTGCACGCCCCAACCTCCTCAATTGGATAGGGTGGATCGCGTCTGAAGTGCGGGGCGCCGACCTGTCTCAGCGCACTGACTGGGCCAGTCCGAGTCAGGAGGCTTGCACGCGAATCGCCTCGTGGTGTCCAATTCAGTCTGATTTCGGCGTGACCCGCAAGGAAGTTTGGGAGCAGGGGGTCGCTGGTTCGAGTCCAGTCGCCCCGACTTTGACCTCCGGTAGACATCATTCGCGCGGATTCAGGTAGGCCGCAGCGATCGCAGACATCATTCGGGCCGCAATCAGGCAGGCGGGGCGCTCCTCGGCGCGAGCACACTGGCAGGTCTCGAGAAGACATGAGCCTAACGTCCTTCGTAAAAGGTGGCAATTGGCCCTAGGTAGGCATCCGGTCGTCGCCTTAGCCTTACCCTCAAACGAGGCTGATTCGAGGGAGCGCCGTGCCGTATCGACCACACCCGAAACCGCTTGAGATTGCAAAGTGAGCGGTGTCGAGTGATCAGAAGTCAGATGGTTTCTCCGGTCACATCACGGCCGGACGCTGGCGTTGATTCAAAGCGGGGCGACGGATGCAGCAACTAAGCCTCGGTGTCATCGCCGGCTCCCGCAAACCCAACGAATACCGGCTGCCGATCCACCCGTCGCACTTTGACAGGATCGATCCGACCCTTCGCAAGCGCATCTTCCTCGAGGCGGGCTACGGTGAGCGTTTCGGCGTCTCCGACCGACTGCTCGCACCCCTGGTTGGCGGAATCCGATCGCGCGAGCAGCTCGTCGAGGAGTGCGATGTCTGCCTTCTCCCCAAGCCGACAGCTGATGATCTGGCCCACTTCCGAGAGGGGCAAGTGTTGTGGGGCTGGCCACACTGCGTCCAAGACGAAACCGTCACTCAGATCAGCATCGATCGGAGGCTCACGCTGATCGCCTGGGAGGCCATGAATCACTGGACGGATGACGGCTCGTTTCGGGTGCACGTGTTTCAGGAGAACAACGAGCTCGCTGGCTACTGTTCGGTTCTGCACGGTATGCGGCTGATGGGGAGAACAGGGGCCTACGGCCGCCGCCTCCGCGCAGCGGTGATCAGCTTCGGGGCGACGGCGCGGGGTGCCGTGGGGGCGCTGATTGCGCTCGGTGTCCTCGACGTGACGGTGGTAACGCATCGCAGCGTCGCGGCGGTCGCGGCGCCGATCCACGGCGCCCGGCTGTTGCATTTCGAGCGCGACGCCCGGGACCCACGCAAGGCCGTGGTGCTTGCGAGCTCCGGACCCAGGTCGATGGCTGAGTTTCTAGCCGAGCACGACATCGTCGTGAATTGCGTGCTCCAGGATCCTGACGCACCGCTCGTGTTCGTGACCACAAAGGAGCTCGAGCTCTTCGCACCCACCACCCTGATCGTCGACGTGTCCTGCGACCAGGGTATGGGGTTCGAGTGGGCTCGGCCCACGTCGTTCGAGGACCCGTTGCGACCCGTGGGTTCGGGCATCAACTACTACGCGGTTGACCACAGCCCATCGTATCTGTGGGAATCAGCCACCTGGGAGATCAGTGAAGCCTTGCTGCCGTACCTCGAGACGGTGCTCGCCGGTCCGACGGCATGGGAGGCGGACGAGACAATCCGCCGAGCCATCGACATCCGCGATGGCGTGATCCAGAACCCGAAGATCCTGTCATTTCAGGGCAGGTCGAACGAGTTCCCACACCCTAGGCTCTCATCGGGCCCAGCCGGTGGCTGAGCCGGTTCTTCGGGGATCAAGCAGTGTTCGGGTGCCGTCCGAGGCGTGGGGGAGAGGTCTACCAGCGCGAGGTACATCTGTCAGTGCACTGCTCCGGCGCGAATCAGCAGATCCATCTGCCGTGCTGATGGTGGCGCTCGGGATCGACCCCGCACTGGTGCGGAGCCGCCTGGGAACGTCGCCAAGCAACGAGGTGGGATGAAGCGGCGAGGCGTCTGCTATGACGTCGGCCGTGTGATGTGGGGGGTGGATTGGCGCCCGGAGTTCTCGCCGGCCGAGTGTCGTCGTGAGCTCGAGATCATCAGAGATCACCTGCACTGCAACGCCGTGCGAATTTGCGGACAGGACATCGATCGGATTGTGACGGCAGGGTGGGATGCCATCGATCTCGGTCTCGAAGTGTGGCTGTCCCCCGAGCTCTGGGACCACAGTCCGGCAGAGACCCTGGACTACATCGTCGTTGCGGCCGAACGGGCGGAGGAGTTGCGGAAGCAGCGAGCCAGCCGGGTGGTGCTCAGCGTCGCCTCAGAGGCAACGCTGTTCATGTCCGGCATCGTCGAGGGCGGCACCTTCTTCGAGCGCTTGCATCACCCTTCGTTCTGGGAGCACATCCGATCCGGGGCCTACAATGGACCGCTCAACGACTTCCTGGACGAGGCGAACGCCCGCGTCCGCGAGGTGTTCCGCGGCAGCGTCACGTATGCGTCGGTGCCCCTCGAGGCCGTCGACTGGAGCCGGTTTGATTTCGTGAGTCTCGATCTGTACCGCGAGACCCGGATCAGAGATCAGTTCGGCGACATCGTTCGGGGCTACTTCGCCCACGACCGACCGGTCGCGATCACCGAATTCGGCTGCTGCACGTACCGAGGAGCTGCGGACGCCGGCGGCAGAGGATTCGAGATCCTCGACATCTCGACGGGCGAGAGCACGCCTTCACGGCTGAAGGGCGAGTATGTGCGTGATGAATCGGAACAGGCCCGCGAGCTCGTCGAAGTCCTCGAGATCTTCGACGGCGCCGGCGTCGACGCGACCTTCGTAATGACATTCGTCGCACCACTCACTCCCACCAGCGTCGAACCGATATTCGATCTCGACATGGCGAGTTATAGCCTGGTGAAGAGCTTCGGGGGCCGGCTCGGTCCGCTTGGCCATGCCCACCCTGAGGCCAAGTGGGAACGGAACCGATTCGGGACCACCTACCCCGACATGCCGTGGGAACCGAAGGAGGCGTTCGCGGCCGTCGCGGAATTCTACGGAAGTCACGCGCAGCGTGTCTGAGTACGCCGATGGTGGATTGACCGATGTACCCGGCTGCATCGCGTGTGACCTGACCCACGGACGCCGCGATCTCCGCGGTGGTCCGATCTACGAAACCGACCACTGGCGGGTTGAGCACTGTGTCGGACCGCTTGGAGTGGGGACTCTTTTGGTCAAGCCCTTGCGTCACGTCGTACGGATCGCGGACCTGAGCACCGATGAATCTGCCGAGATGGGAGCGCTGCTTCAGCGCACGAGCAGCGTGGTAGGGAGTCTCACGAACGCATCCGAGGTGTATGTCTGCCTCTGGTCGCATGGACCGGCGCACGTCCATTTTGTCGTGCAACCTGAGACCGACGCGATCGTCGAGTCGTTCGGCACTTGGGGTCCGGCGCTCCAGGCGGCCATGTTCGAGCTCGACGACCTGCCCGCCCGAATAGGTGTGGAGCAGTTCGCCGACCGCGCACGACGAGCTTTCAGCCCCAGCGGCTGAGCCGTCCGGCGCTGTCCCAACATCCAGGCGGGTCTCATACTTTGGGATCCACCACATCACGTGATCGCAACGTGGCTCACCACGAAGTTGGGGAGACAATGCGGGCATCCAGGCCCTCGTCCGCTGATCCGATTCAGGTGTTCACCGCAGAGCAGCGACCGGACCTCTGGGAGCGTTCACGCTCGCTGTTCGCGAGTGTATGGCCGGAGTACAACATGCATGGCAACCACACCGGGAAATACTTCGGCACGCTCTACGCGAAGCACGCGCATCTCCAGGTTCTCCTGTACGACGCGAGCAGCGACAGGATCGTCGGCCGGGGGAGGACGATCCCGTTTCGATGGGACGGCACCCTTGAAGATCTTCCCGCAGGAATCGATGCGCTGGGGCTCCGCGCGATCGATGATCCTGAGCCTCCCACCGCTCTCTCGGCGCTCGCAGCCGAAGTCGCCGAGGACCAGCAGGGCAGAGGCCTCAGCGGGCTGATCATCGAGTCGATGACGGTGGTCGCCCGGCGCGCCGGGCTGGCTCCGCTGGTCGCGCCCGTCCGTCCGAGTTGGAAGGACCGATACCCGTTGACCCCGATCGAGCGGTATGCACGGTGGGTACGAAATGACGGTCTGCCATTCGATCCGTGGCTGCGCGTTCACGCACGCCTGGGCGCCACCATCCTTCGCACGGAGACGAGATCGCTGCAGATTGAGGCGCCGGCTAGTGACTGGGAGGAGTGGACGGGGATGACGTTCCCGGAGGACGGGGACTACATCTTTCCCGCCGGGCTTGCGCCACTCAGTGTCCGAGACGGTGTGGGGTCCTATTGGGAACCGAACATCTGGATGCTTCACCGCGAGTGATCAGGCAGTTTGGGAGCGTGTTGACCTCCGTGCCGGTCTGCCTCGCCCTGGCCGAGATCGCGATGCTCGCGAGTGGTAACCGGTCAGCCAAGGTGTCAGCGCCGTCCGCAGCTCAGCACGCTCTCGGACCGCCGTAGGCACTGCACAGGAGCGCAAGAGTTTGGAGATCCTCACTCCGCGATTGCGGTTACAGCCCCTGACGATCCGCGATCTCGAGGACCTGGTCACGCTCCACTCGGATCCGGAGGTGATGCGCGGGAGTTCGGGTGTTCCAGTCCCACGCGATCGAGCATCGAGCGAGGAGTGGTTGATACGGACGCTCGCCGGTACGGCCACTCTGGGTCGGGTGACCTTCCGCGTGAGTGAACGCGCGACCGGCGATTTCCTTGGCAGATGCGGCCTCCGGCGCACGGCCTCGAGCGGTGAAACCGAGTTGGCATATGCCTTCATGCGCCACGCGTGGGGGCGCGGCATCGCCACCGAGGCTGCGATGAGCGTGGTCCATTTTGGTTTCAACGCGGGTCAGATGACCATCGTTGCCTGCGTATTGGAGTCCAACATTGCGTCGTTGCGGGTCCTCGAGAAAGTGGGCATGCGACGCGTGCGGGCAGAAGCAACCCCGGACGGCGCCCTGGTTCACCATATGATCGTGAGCGGTCCAAGTCCACGGACAGCAGGCGGTGGCGCAGAACGACATCTGTCAACGCCGCCACTGAGCGTTTGACGCACGGTGCCGGATCCGTTCGACCCACTGGCGGCGCTCCGCGCGCGCCCCGGTCGCGCCTTGATGTTGTGCATCCTCGCGGCGGGCGTTGTCGCCGTGATCGTACTCCAGCTGCATCCGGACAACCGGGGTTTCACGGGCGTGTCCGTGACGGTTCCCGCGTGCCCGCCGGATGTGAAAGGCTGCCGGGTACTCGTCGCGCGTGCCGCCGGCGGCGCGGTCGTTGCACACCACGACTGGTCGGGTGCGGCCACAACCTTTGACGTCGCGCTCGCGGCCGGACGCTACGCGGTGTCGGCTCAAGGTTGCGCAGGCGACAGCATCGAGGGCAGTATCGTTTCCGTCTCCTCGGGCACCGACACGGCGATCGATCTGGGCACGTCGTGGGACCTGCCGAGCTTCATCGGCCGTGCGTGCCCTGGATTCGGTCCCGCCCCGGTTACGGCCAGGTCGGGCTGAGCAGCAGCGTCGTGAGGCGCTCGATGCGCCCGTCGTCGAGGCCGATGGAACGGAGCAGGGACACCGCGCCGCCGTGCTCCACGTCGACGCACTCCATGGTCTGCACCATGGCCTCGCGGCGCACGGTGAAGAGTCTCTCGGCGCGCAGCTCATCCATCCCTCGCTCGAGCGCCGTGACGCGATCGCGAGCGAGCATGTCGGCGAGCTGAACGCCACTGACGGCGTAGTCGTCCGCGATGTCATCAATGCCGACTCCGGCCAGGCGAAGCACCAGTGCGATGACCACCCCGGTCCGATCCTTGCCGGCGTGGCAGTGCACGAGGATCGGCGCCGACGGCGCGTCGGCGACCGCGCTCATCGCCGCCGCCACGCCGTTCTGCCGCTCGCGCAACCACCAGCAGTACACCTCGGCGGCCGTTGTGAGGTGGTCGGGATAGTCCTCATCGTCCGTGAAGATCGGCGCGTGCGAGGTATGGACTCCCGCCTCGGTCAACGGGCTCGGGCGCTGCTCGCGCTCCGACGTCGTGCGCAGGTCGACGACCGCCCCGATACCGAGGTCGAGCAACTCTCGCAGTCCGGAGTCGCTCAGGGAGTGTGGCGACTCGCTGCGCAGCAGGCGGCCCGGGAGCGTTGTCGTGCCGGATGCCGTCGGCAGTCCGCCGAGATCGCGGAGATTGATGAGCCCGTCTATCGCAAGCGTCTCGGTTCGGGAGAGCACCTTCTCACCCTACCAGCGGAGTGATTAAGGACGCGGTGTCCAGGGACGGGTGCGCTTGACGACCGCGGTCGCAGAGGCGTAGGCTCGCGCCTCTGGACAGTAAGGTTTCCTAATTGCCGGCGGAAGGAGAAGGAGGCTGAGCGTGGGTGGGTCGAACCGGTGGATCGGTGTGACCGCGGCCGCGGTGATGGCGATGACCGGCGTGTTGACGCCGGCGAGCGCCGCGGCAGGGCCCGAGTCGGCGACGCGGCTGCCGTCGCACCTGTTCACTCCGTACTTCGAGGCGTACACGCCGGACAACCCGTGGCGACTGTCGCACGAGTCCGGAGCCAAGTACCTCACGCTGGCGTTCCTGCAGACGCCCGCGCGCGGGTCGTGCACGATCACGTGGAACGGCGATCCCGCGACGCCGGTCGCATGGTCGACGTACGGCGCCGACATCGCCAGGATTCGCGCGGCCGGTGGCGATGTCATCCCGTCATTCGGCGGTTACAGCGCGGACCATGACCGAACCGAGATCGCCGACAGTTGCACGAGCGTTTCCGCGATCGCAGCAGCGTACGAACGGGTCATCACCACGTACAACGTCACACGCCTCGACCTCGACACCGAGGACCGGTCGCTGACCGACAACGCCGGCATCGATCGTCGCAGCCGGGCGATCGCGATGGTCGAGGACTGGGCCTCTCGCGAACATCGTGTCGTGCAGTTCGTTTACACGGTCCCGACAAACGTCTCCGGCCTGGACCCCTCGGGCGTGCACGTGCTCCAGAACGCGGTGCTGCATCACGCGCGTATCACGATCGTGAACATCATGACGTTCGACTACTACGACAACCTTCCGCATGAAATGGCGAACGACACCCGGACTGCGGCGGGGCATCTCTACGCCACGCTTCACGCGCTGTACCCGGAGAATCCGCCCCAGGCGCTGTGGGGCATGATCGGCGTCACCGAGATGATCGGCATCGACGACTTCGGGCCGCCCGAGGTGCTCACCGTGCCGGATGCCCGCGATGTGCGCGAGTGGGCTCGCGACAAGGGGATCGCCGAACTCTCGTTCTGGGCACTCGAACGCGACAACGGCGGCTGCCCCGGGGTCGCCGGAAGCGATAGCTGTTCCGGAATCCACCAGTCGACGTGGCAGTTCACCCACATCTTCGGCTCCTTCACGCGGCAGTAACCGGGCCCCCGGTCGATGAGGTCCGCCCGGGCGGCTACCCGATGTGCGCGATCACCGCGCGCGCCGTGTCGGACATCGCGGGATTGAGGCGGTAGAACCCCCAGATTCCCCGCTTGAAGCTGGTGACCAGCCCCGCCTCGCGAAGGGTGGCCAGGTGGTGGCTGACGGTCGGTTGACCGAGGTCGAATGCCGCGGTGAAATCGCAGACGCACACGGGTTCAGTCGTCGCCGCGAGGATGTGCAGGATCTGGATGCGCGTCGGGTCGCCGAGCGCCTTGTGGATCGCGGCCAGCTCGTCGGCCCGGGCGTCGGGCAGCGGTGGCGCGACGGGGTTGCAGCACCCCTTGATCCGGAGTGGCGCTGTCGCGACCTTGGGGGAGGCGGCCGCCGTCATGGTTTGCGGCGCTCCACGAGGAGCACGTCACGCCAGACGCCGTGCAGCTGCCCGAGCCGCTCGCGTACGCCGATCACGCGGAAGCCGCAGCGCTCATGCAGCCGCACACTCGCGACGTTCTCGGGAAAGATGCCGCTCTGGATTGTCCAGATGCCGCTGCGGTCAGCCTGGGCGATGAGCGTTTCGAGCAGCCGGCGGCCGACCCCATTGCCGCGCTCGCCGGCGTCGACATACACGCTGTGTTCGAGCACCCCCGCATAGGCGCAGCGGTCGGAGACGGGCGACGCCGCCACCCAGCCGACGACCTGATCAGCCCGGGTGGCGACGAAGCGATACATGGGCGGGTGAACCGCGGCCCAGCGTTCAACTGCCGGGACCTCGGTCTCGAACGTGGCGTTGCCGGTTGCGATGCCATCTGCGTAGATGGCACGCACGGCTGACCAGTCGTCGTCACGAAAGGGACGGACCTCGACGTCGGTCGCGACCGCACGCGTAGGAGGTTGCATGACCCCCATTCTACCCATTGACAGCCATCGATGGAACAAGCTAGGATCGGCCCATTCAATCGACGGTCATCGATAGGAGGTTCTTTCACCATGAACTGCGATTGCGGATGCGACTGTGACGGCACCGGCGCCTGCGACTGCGACTACTGCTGAGATGGCACGGGTCCAGCTGGCGCTGAATGTCACCGACCTCGACGAGGCGGTTGCCTTCTATTCGAGGCTCTTCGAGACCGAGCCGGCAAAGCGGCGCCCCGGCTACGCCAACTTCGCCGTGGCCGACCCGCCGCTGAAGCTCGTGCTCTTCGAGAACCCGGCGCAGGCGGGCACGCTCAACCATCTCGGCGTGGAGGTGGGCACCTCCGACGACGTGGTTTCGGCGACGCGCCGCCTGGCTGCGGAAGGGCTTCCCACACGGGTTGAGGATGGGGTCACGTGCTGCCATGCTCTGCAGGACAAGGTCTGGGTTTCCGGGGCGGATACCCAGTGGGAGGTGTACACGGTGCTAGCGGACGCTCCGTCGGGCCACGATGCCGCCGCTGTGAGCGCCTGTTGCGGGACTGCCGAAGCGGATGCGGCTCCCTCGGTGTGCTGCGCGGCATCGGCTTCCCCGACGAGCGTGTAAATCGCGATGCGTCTCGTGGCGGTCGGGGGCAGCGATGCCGGCATCAGCGCCGCGTTGCGTGCCCGTGAACTCGACACCAGCGCCGAAGTCACGGTCATCGTCGCAGACGACTATCCGAATTTCTCGATCTGTGGCATCCCGTATCACGTGTCCGGCGAGGTGCCCGACTGGCGCAACCTGGCGCACCGCACGGCCGCGGACCTCGCGGCCACCGGGATGCGGATCCGTCTCGGCACGACGGCTGAGCGCATCGACGTCGATGCGCACGAGGTGCACGTCCGTGATGCCGAAGGCGGAACCACGTCCATCGCGTATGACGCCCTCGTGGTCGGCACCGGTGCGCTCCCGGTTCGCCCGCCCATCGAAGGGCTCGACGCGCTCGGCCCTCAGGACGGCGTGCACGTCGTGCATTCGATGGGGGACACGTTCGAGGTCATGCGCAGCCTGACGAGCAATACCGCCCGGAAGGCGGTCATCATCGGCGCCGGGTACCTCGGAATCGAGATGGCGGAGGCGCTCACCGTCCGCGGGCTTGAGGTGACCCAGGTCGAGCAGCTGCCCGAGGTGCTGCCGACGGTCGATCCCGACCTCGGAGCTCACGTGGCGGCGGAGCTGCGGTCGCACGGCGTTGCGGTGGTCACAGGCACGGCGGTGCATCGCCTCACGCGTACCGAATCGCCACGTGGGCCGGCGCTGCACGTTGAGGGCGCGTCGACCGACGGCACGCCGCTCACCCTCGAGGCCGACATCGTTCTGATCTTCGCCGGGGTGCGCCCGGACGCGTCCCTGGCGGCTGCCGCTGGCGCCACACTCGGCGTCCGCGGCGCGATCGACGTCGACCGGACGATGCGGACCAACCTGCCGGAGGTGTACGCGGCGGGGGACTGCGTGGTGACTCATCACCGTCTGCTCGGCACCACGTACATCCCCCTGGGAACGACGGCGCACAAACAGGGCCGGGTGGCCGGGGAGAACGCGCTCGGGGGGCGGCGCGAATATGCCGGGAGCCTCGGGACACAGGTCGTCAAGGTCTTCGACATGGCCGCGGCGCGCACCGGGCTGCGCGATCACGAGGCCGTGGCCGCGGGGTTCGACCCGGTGACCCTGGCGGTCGAAGCCGATGATCACAAGGCGTATTACCCCGGGTCGCACCGGATCGCGATGCGCTGGACCGGCGACCGGACGACCGGGCGGCTCCTCGGCGTCCAGCTCTTCGGTCACCGCAACGCCGAGGTCGCGAAGCGCATCGATATCGCCGCGACTGCCATCTTCAATGAGATGACCGTCGACGCCGTCAGCGAGCTCGATCTCTCCTACACACCCCCGCTCGGCAGTCCATGGGACGCCATGCAGATCGGAGCGCAGGCGTGGGTTCGCGCGGTCCTGGACAAGACGGCTGACTGAGGTCAACTATGGGGTGGATGCGGTGGCGGTCCATGCCCCGGGTCGGGGATTGACTCAAGGCCCGGTGACTCGTCCGGCCAGACCAGGAGCACGGCGCAGGGCGCATGGTCGACGACAAAGCGGGTCGCGTGACCGAGGCTTCTGGGGCCGAGCCGCGAGTGGTCACCATCGCGCGCGACGACGAGCACATCGACGCCCGCTGCGACCGCCTGCAGGACCTCACGCTCGACGCGCCCACGCCGGCTGATCAACTCAGCGTCGGCTCGGCCAAGGCGAGCCGCAGCGGCGGCAAGCAGCTGGGACGCCTCGCTCTCGGCGATGTCGTCATAGCGGGGCGGCGGCTTCCTTCCGGGAAAGCCGCGCCCGAGCAATCCAGCGGTAGCGGCGCCGGCAGCCTCGGCGACGTCCGACGGCGTGACATGCAGCAGCGTGAACCGCGAATCGGCGGGGAAGCGCTGCTGCGCGGCGTCAACGCAGCCTTCCCAGGTTCCCTCGACCACCCAGAGCACGACATGCATCGGCGCCATTAACCCACCAACCGCAGGGAAACCCACAGCGCCACCGTCGCCGTGACCAGCACCGGCGGCACGGTCATCGCGCCAAGGCGGAGGAACTCCGTGATCGGCAACTCCTCGCCGCGTCGGATGAGGACGCGCCGCCAGAGCAGGGTGGCGAGCGACCCGACGTAGGTGAGGTTGGGCCCCGTGTTGACGCCGATGAGAACTGCGAGGACCGGTCCGGCGCCGGCGCCGGACACCGCGGGGAGCAGCAGCAAGGCGGCCGGCAGATTGTTGATGAGGTTGGCAAGCACGGCCGCAACGACGGCGATGACCAGGAGCGACCCGAGTCCGGCACCCCCCGGAATGAGGTGGGTCACAGCCGCGCCGAGCCCGTGCAACGAGATGGCTTTCACGATAAGGGCGAGCGCCAGCACGAAGGTGAGAAAGGGAACGTCGATGGAGGTGGCCACCTCGCGGGGAGTGACCCGCCTGCTCGCCACTGCGGGCATCGCAAGGATGGCGGCGCCGCCAACCGCCGCGAATGCGGGGCTGACGTTGAGGGCGGAGGTCACGAAGAACCCGACCAGGGTCAGCGCAACGACAGTCGCGGCGAAGACCGGAACCGGGAGCGGTGTGATCGTGCGGGTGTCGCCGCGGCCGACGAGGTCGCCTGAGAAGAAGCGGCGAAGCACGAGCCATTCGACCCCGATGGCCGCCAGCCAGGGCAGCGCCATGGTTGCGCCGAACCGCGCGAACGACAGCCCGCTGGCGCCGAACGCCAGGAGATTGGTGAGGTTCGAGACGGGAAGCAGCAGCGATGCCGAGTTGGCGAGGTGCGTGCACGCGTACACGTGGGGTTTCGCGCGAAGGCGGAGGCGTGCCACGGTCGCGAAGACCACGGGCGTCAGCAGCACCACGGTGGCGTCGAGGCTGAGCACAGCGGTGACCACGCTCGCGGCCCCAAACACGAACGCGAGCAGCGTGACCGGCCGGCCCCGGGATCCGGCCGCCATCCACGAGCCTGCCGCCTCGAACAGGCCGTAGCGGTCGCAGAGGTTGGCGAGCACGAGCACGGCGGCGAGAAAGCCGATCGTCGGGCCAAGACTTCCGGCTTCCGCGCGCGCCTGTCCAAGGGGCAGGACACCGAGTGCCAGCAGGAGACCGGCGGCCGGAACGGCGATGACGGCCTCCGGCAATCCTCGTGGACGGACGATGGCGCATACGAGGGTCGCCACCAGGAGCGCGACCGCCAGGGTCTCTGCGATGGGACTCGGCACGTCGTCGGACAGCGTACGGCGTCGGCACGGTCCTGCGGTCAGGCGCGCCCGCCGAGGACACGGCCGCCCAACGGGCTGACCAGCTCGAAACCTCCGTCCCGTCTTCACGCCTGGTTCACATCCGGGCGCGATCGTCAGGCACATACCGTTCACCCTCCACAAGGAGATCGACATGTATCGTGCAGGACGCACCGCCTGGGGACTCGTCGCAATCGGAGCTGCAACCGCGGTGGGCATCACCACCCGCAACCCCGGCTTCATCGCCATCACCTTCGTCGGCACGCTTGCCCTGCCGCGGGTGCTCGGGCTCTCGCCGCGCCGCTGGAACCGGCACGGTTTCGGCCCGGGGCCATTCGGCGCTCATGACAAGGCCTGGGGTGGCGGCTGCGCGGGCCACCGGGCTTCCGAGCCTGAGGCCACCACGGCAGCATCGCAATCGGTCTGACGGCAGCGGGGGGCGGCGGCTGCTCGCCGCCCCGCGTCGCCCCTACGATCACGCAGCAATGACGAGTGTGCTCATCGTCGACGACGAACCGGCGATCGTCCGCCTGGTGCGGGACTATCTCGAACGCGCCGGATTCGAGGTCATGACCGCGAGCAACGGCGAGGACGCCTTGCAGGTGTTCGCACGCAGGAGTCCCGACCTTGTGATCCTTGATCTGAGCCTGCCCCGCATGGACGGGCTCGATGTCGCGCGAGCCATACGGCGCGCCGGTGACGTGCCCATCATCATGCTCACGGCGCGAGCCGATGAGGCCGACCGGGTGGCCGGCCTCGAGCTCGGGGCGGACGACTACGTCACCAAACCCTTCAGCGCACGTGAGATCGTCGCTCGAGTCCGCGCGGTCCTGCGTCGTGCCCAGACGGCCGCCATGCACGACGACGTGATCCGAGTCGGCGACTCGATCGTGCTCGACGCACCGCGCATGCAGGTGCAGGTCGACGGCCGTCCCGCCGTGCTGACCGCGACGGAGTTCCAACTGCTCGTGCACATGGCCCGGCAACCGGGCCGCGTGTTCACGCGCGGGCAGCTGCTCGATGCGGTGCACGGTGTCGCCGTCGAGTCTTACGAGCGTGCGATCGATGCGCATATCAAGAACATCCGCAGGAAGATCGAGGCGGATCCGCGCTCACCACGACACCTGCAGACGGTCTTCGGTGTGGGCTACCGCCTCGTGGACGGCGACGCATGAGGTCGGGGCAGCCGTGGCAAAAAGGCGGCGGTGACGGCCGCCCACCCTGGTGGCCGGAGGGTCAGCCGCCGCCGTGGACCGGCGCTCCGAACTGGCGCCGGCACGGCCGGCGGGTTGCCCGGCGAATCGGATGCTTCATCGGTCTCATCGGCCTGGTGTTTCTCAGCGCGATCTTCGGCGTCGTCTGGCTCCTGCTCAGTGCGTTCGGCGCCGTCCACCCGGCAGCGTTCGGCACGGCCGTTGCGGTCACCGCCCTGGTGCTCGGTGGCGTCGCCATCGTCGTCGCGGTGCTCGTGCTTCGCCGCCTCGCGGCTCCGGTCGGCGCGCTGATCGAGGGTGCTCATCGCATCGAGGCGGGGGACCTCTCCACCCGAGTGCCGGTCCGAGGGCCGTCGGATCTTCGCTCCCTGGCACGTGCGATGAACGAGATGAGCAGCCGCCTCGAAGCCGAGGAGACGCGACGCCGCTCGGTGCTTGCCGACATCGCTCATGAGCTGCGCACACCGCTCTCGATCATCAGAGGTCAGGCGGAGGCGATCACTGACGGGCTCTACCCGGCGGACGCCGAGCACATGGCCCCGATTGTGAGCGCCACCGAGTCGCTCGAGATGCTCGTGACCGACCTCGGCACGCTCACCCTTGCGGAGGGTGGCGCGCTGCGGCTCCATCGCGAGCCGATCGAGGTTGCCGTCCTCGTCAACGAGACGCTGGGAGCCTTCGCGGCCGAGGCGAGAGCAGGCGGCGTAAGCTTGGTCGAACAGCTTGACGCCAACATGCCCGCGCTCGACGCCGATCCCGGAAGGATCCGCGGAGTTCTGGGTAATCTTGTCAGCAACGCGCTGGCTCACACGCCGCGGGGCGGCACCATCCGCGTCGCAGGTGTTGCCTCAGAAGGATTCGTGCGGCTCACCGTCAGCGACGATGGAACGGGCATTCCCCCGGACCTGCTGCCCCGGGTCTTCGACCGATTCGTCAAGGGAGCCTCGTCAACCGGTTCCGGGCTCGGGCTCGCCATCGTCCGTGATGTCGTGGGGGCGCACGGTGGCGGTGTGACCGCGACGAGCACCGAGGGGGAGGGCACGGCGATCACCGTCACGCTGCCCGCGGTGCGGCCTGGGTGATGTGATACAGCTACCGCCCAATGAGCACGCAATCCGCGACCGTTGATTTTGCGAGCTGGCTGGCCCGATGGGACGCGCAGCAGCAGCGCCATATCCCCGACCGTGAGGAGCGGTTCACCGCCATGACCGACGCGGTTGCGGCGATGGCCGGACCCGAGCCGCGCGTCCTCGACCTCGGATGCGGGCCGGGGTCCCTCGCAGCCCGTGTTGTCGACCGCATCCCTGGTGCGACGGTGGTCGCGATCGATGCCGACCCGGTGCTCCTCGCCATCGGTCGCGGAGCGCTCGCCACCTACGGGCGCTTGGAGTTCGTCGACGCCGATCTTCGCGCCGACTGGGTGAGCAAGCTGCCGTCGCCGGGCCTCTACGACGCCGCCGTCTCGACCACCGCCCTGCACTGGCTGGGGCTCGAGCAACTCGTCCATCTCTACCGTGCGCTCGCCGGAGTCCTCCGCCCGGGTGGCGTGTTCCTCGACGGCGACCGCCTCGACTTCGATCACGATCAGCGGACGATCGCGATCGGAGCGCGCGAGGTGCGACCGGAGTGGCCGCCCGCTCCCGAGGGCGCCGAGGACTACGACGACTGGTGGGCGGCCGCGGTCGCGGAGCCCGGGCTCGCGCGCGAGGTGGCGGAGCGTGATCACCGATGGCACGCGCATCCCCACGAGGACCAGGCTCACAGCTATGAGTTCCACCGGTCGGCGCTGTTCTCGGCAGGGTTTGTCGAGGTTGGAACCCTCTGGCAGCACCTCGCCAACCGGGTCCTGGTCGCGATCCGCTGACGGCCGTCAGCGGAGGATTTCGACCAGGAGGACCCACGCGTCGAGGACGCCGTCGACGAGGCAGACGATGAGTCCGGCGGCGAGCACATCCAGTCCCTGCGATGCCCCGACAACCAGCATGATCCCCGCAACCAGGGTGGCGACGGTCGCAGCTTCGGCGAAGACGACGCGGATCGCGACCTTCGAGATCGCAAGGGTGGCCAGAGCGCTTCGCGCCCGGTAGATCATCCGCGAGATCAGGGTCCAGGTCACGGCTCCGGTGACCAGCACCTCGACCCCGAGCGCCACGTTGGACTGCCCCGGGACCAGCGCGATGGCGCCGAGGACGACCGGCTGCATCAGCAGGATGATCGCCTCCGCGGCGCGGCTGGGCAGGCCCGGGCCGGCGAGGATCTGCTTGAGGTTGATGGACAGGGCGACGAAGACGAGCCCCGTCAACGCAGCGCCGGCCCCAACCTGGGCGGCCTAGAACGTCGACCAGTCACCCTGCCTTGGGCCGGAATGATAGAGGCTGCCCCCCACGCGTCCCGGATCACCCGGAGTGCGCGCTCGCCTGTCGCAGCGTGATGCGACCCGGTAACAAGCGAGCCCAGACCTTTAGGCAGACACAAGCCTCTCCCTACCATCTTGCTGTGCGCGCCGAGACCATCGCCGCAGGCTCGAGACGATCGCGGGGCCCGCGCGAAGGGTTGCTGCTCTTTGGTGGTGTACTCGTGCTGGCCTTCGTCAGCGTCGCGGTGCCTTCGGGTCCCGAGCGGCCCGGATGGTTCGTCGCGGGGCTGGCGCTGACGGGCTCCGTGGGGCTGGTTCGATGGGCGACACCGTGGGACCGAGCACCAGGGTGGCTCCGCATCGTGCCGATGCTGCTGGTCACCGCTGCGATCGGCTGCCTCATCCACTCGGCCGCGACGTCGACCGGGCTCGGGTCGCTGCTCCTGCTGCCGCTTCTGTTCTCGGCCTTCTACGGCAGGCAGTGGGAGTCCTATGTGCTCATCCCCGCGATCGGGCTGGCCCAGGGGCTGATCGGGCTGTCGAACCATGACGACGCCATCGTCCTGACACGGTTGCTCGTCTTCTGGGTGGCGCTGCTCATCATGATCAGCCTCGCTGCGCATCGGCTTCGGGACCGGCTGCAATCGACCGTCGACGACGCGCGTGAGGGGGCGCGCCAGAGCGCCGTCGTGGCCGAGGCAACCCGCTCGCTCACCTCGTCGCTCGACCCGGCCGACGTCATCCACAGTGCGACGAAGCTTGCCGCGGAACTGGCGTCATCGAGCGCGACGGCATCCCGCCGAGCGCAGTACTTCGGGGTGGGCGGGGAGAGTCTGACCATCGTCGCGGACAGTGATGAGACGGGGATGACCGCCATCGAGGTGCGCGTCCCCATCGATCAGCACCCGATGGCGCGCGAGGTGATCGCGACGGGGATGGCCGTCAACGGCCCCATCGACCTCGACGCCTGTGGTCCGCAGGTGCGCGACGTCCTCGATCGTTTCGGGGTCACCCACGGCGCCTATGTCCCGATCACCCTGCACGGGCGCGTGACCGGCATCCTCACCGCCGCCGGCCGGGGTGAGGGGATCCAGCCCGGTCTCTTCGAGCGCCTGCGACTGCTCGGCAGCCTGACCGAGCTCGCCCTCGCGAACGCGTCCGCCCACCAACTCCTGGAGGAGCAGGCGCTGACCGATCCGCTGACCAGGCTCGCCAATCGCCGTGAACTCGAGCGCGCCTTTGCGCGCCTGCCCGACCGGCTCCCGTTTGCCTTCGTGGCGGTCGATCTCGACGACCTCAAGGGTGTCAATGACTCCTTCGGCCACCCTGCCGGCGACGCCGTGATCGTCGCGGTGGCCGCCGCCATCGCGGCGGTCGCGCGAAGGGGGGATACCGTCGCCCGAGTGGGTGGCGACGAGTTCTCCATCCTCATGCTCGATGCGAACGCCGATGCAGTCGAGCGCCTCGGGGACCGGATTCACGAACAGCTCCGCCACATCGCCCTCCCGAGCGGGAGTCCGCGCGTGAGCATCGGCGGCTGCGTCGCGGATCCCGGTTCCGACACGGGCCTCGTTCAGGGAACTGCCGACACCGCGCTCTACGAGGCGAAGCATCGCGGCGGGTCGTGCACGGTGATCAAGGTCTTCGAGCTGGTGGCGGCGGCACTGATCGCGTAGCCGTCGAACCCTCGTCCGCGCCTGTGGCACCATTCGGGCGTGGCGACGGCGGAGTTCGACCTGCAACTCAGCTCGGGTCGGTTGCACGCCAGGCGCCACGGCTCTCGCGATGCGCCGCTGGTGCTCGCCATCCCGGGGCTCTCCGCGAATCTGATGAGCTTCGAGTTCCTCGGCGACCGGCTCGATCCCGAGACGGTGCAGCTGGTCGCGATCGACCTGCGCGGTCGGGGCAAAAGTGACGTCACGCAGCCCGGGACGTACGGTTGGGTCAACCACGCAGCCGACATCTTCGAGATCGCCGACCGGTTGGAAGCGGGTTCGTTCTCCCTCATCGGGCACTCGATGGGAGCAGCGGTGGTCATGGCGGCCGCGGCGCAGGACGCGACCCGCATCGATCGCATGGTGCTCGTCGACCTCTGCGGCGTCCCCGACGCCTCCACGGCGGCGCCGATCGGCGCCTCGATCGCGCGTCTCGGCACCGTGTATCCGTCCGTCGAGGCGTATCTCGACGGCCTCCGGAGCGTCGGGATCATCAATCCTTGGAGCGGGTACTGGGACCGCTACTTCCGCTACGAGCTCGAACCGGTGGAGGGTGGCGGCTTCACGGCGCGAACCAGCCGGGCGGCGGTGATCGAGGACAGCATGTTCGGCGCCGGGGCGTTCGCCTTCGGCGATCGTGCCGGGATCTACGGCCTGTGGCAGTCGCTGACCATGCCGGTGCTGCTCATGCGCGCCACCCGGGAGATGTTCCCGGGCACCGGCTTCATCCTCACGCCTCGCGATCGCGACCGCTTTCCCGACCTGGTTCCAGGAGCGCACGCGGTCGACATCGACGCCAACCACTACACCATCGCCACCAGCGAGGACGCGGCGGCCGCGATCGGGCGGTTCCTCGGTGCCGAGGAGTGATCGCGGCCCTGTAAATCTCATCCTCGAGGAGCCTGGCGGAGGTGGCGCGATCGCTGTACCCTCCCGCACACATGGGGATGAACGGGTCGCTATAGCGTGTCCGCACATGCGCCGGGCGCGCCTCCGGTCGTGCTCGAGGTCGTCGGAATCGACGTTCACTTCGAGGGCGTCGTCGCCCTCGACGGTGTGTCACTGACCGTTCACGCCAACCGGATCGTCGGGGTGATCGGGCCGAACGGCGCCGGCAAGACCACCCTCTTCAACGCGGTGTCAAGGTTCGTCACGCCGGCGGCGGGGACGATCACGTACAAGGGTCGGTCCCTGCTCGGCCAGCCGTCGCAGCGCCTCGCTCATATGGGCATCGCCCGGACACTCCAGGGGCTCGGGCTCTGGCCGACGCTCACCGTGCTCGAGAACGTGATCGCGGGCGCCCCGTCACGCACCCGCCTGGCGGCTGACATGCTCGCCTTCCCGAGCGCCGACGTGCGCACCGGAACCCTGCGCGACGAGGCGATGGCGAACCTGTCGGAGCTCGGGGTCGCAGATCGCGCAGGCGCGCTGCCGGGTGTTCTGCCGCACGGCGTCCAGAAGCGGGTGATCATCGCCCGCGCGCTCATGGCGCGCCCGTCGCTGTTGCTCCTCGATGAACCCGCGAGCGGGCTCTCGGCGCCCGACGTGAATGAGCTGATCGAGTTGCTTCGCTCGCTGCGCAGCCGGATGGCGATCGCGCTCGTCGAGCACCACGTCGACATGGTGATGGCGGTGAGCGACACCATCACCGTGCTCAACCTCGGGCAGGTGATCGCGTCGGGACCTCCCGACGAGATCCGAGCCAACAACGACGTGGCCAACGCGTATCTCGGGCAGAAGGTGGCCCATGCTTGAGATTCGCGACCTGACGGTCGCTTACGGGGGCGTCGTGGCGCTCGACCAGGTGTCGCTGTCGGTGCCCGACGCGAGCATCACCGCCGTGCTCGGAGCGAACGGGGCCGGCAAGACCACCCTGGTTCGGACCATCTCCGGGCTCGTCAAGCCTCGCAACGGGTCGGTGATGCTCGACGACCACCAACTGGTCGGGCGGTCACCGGAGGCGATCGCACGACTCGGCGTCGGCCACGTCCCCGAGGGGCACGGCATTGTCAGCGAGCTCACGGTCGACGAGAATCTCCGCCTCGGCGGTCTCTGGCGCCACGATCGGGCCGATCAGCGGGTCGCGATCGAGGAGGCGTACGAGTTGTTTCCGCCGCTGCGGGTGCGCAGAGGCGTGCATGCGTCGAACCTCAGCGGGGGAGAGCGTCAGATGCTCTCGATCGGCAGAGCGATGGTCGCGCGCCCGACGGCACTCCTCCTCGACGAGCCGTCGCTCGGGCTTGCCGGCAGCCTGCTCGCGCAGATCATGGAGCGGCTTGCCGTGCTCGTGATCGAACGGAAGCTGAGCGTGCTGCTCATCGAGCAGAACGCACGGTCCGCGCTCTCCGTGGCGGACCAGGCGGTCGTCCTCTCGCTCGGCAAGGTCGAGCTGCGGGACACTGCCGAGCGGCTCGCCGGTGATGACGCCCTGCGCCACGCGTACCTGGGCTTCTGACCGTGCGGCTCTTCGTCATCTACACCGTCGACGGGATCACCAACGGGATGGTCTACGCGGCCGTGGCGCTCGCCCTGGTGATGATCTGGCGCGCGACCCGGATCATCAACTACGCGCAGGGCGCGATGGCCATGTTCACCACGTACATCGCGCTCGTCGTGATCCGGCACGGGGCACCGTACTGGCTGGGCTTCATCGTTGCGCTCGCGACCGGGATGGTGCTCGGCGCGGTGACCGAGCGGGTGCTGGTGCGTCCGGTGGAGTCGCGCCCGCCGCTCAATGCGGTGATCCTCAGCCTCGGGGTGCTCATCCTCCTCGAGGCGCTGGCGCCGATGCTCTTCGGCGGGCAGACGCAATCCTTCCCGGTGCCCGTCTCCAACATCGACATCGTCGCCGGGTCGACATCGCTCGAAGTCTCGCCCTTCGATCTCTTCACGATCGGCGCGGTGCTCATCGCGATGCTCCTGCTGTTCCTCGTGTTTCAGCGCACGACGCTCGGGCTGCGCATGCGTGCCGCCGCGTTCAACCCCGAGATCGCGCGCATCCTCGGGATCCGCGTCGGCAGGATGCTCACGCTCGGATGGGGACTCGCAGCGCTGCTCGGCGCCCTCGCCGGCATGCTTGCCGCTCCGGCCGTCTACCTGTATCCCAGCAACATGGACGAGGTGCTCGTCTTCGGGTTCACGGGTGCCATCATCGGCGGCCTCGAGAGCCCGGTCGGCGCCGTGACCGGAGCGGTCGGTGTGGGACTTGCGCTCAGCTATGTCAGCGGCTACGTCGGCTCGGATCTCGCCCCACTCGGCGGGTTCGTGATTCTGATCGTGGTGCTCATGCTCCGCCCGCAGGGTCTGTTCAGCTTCGGGCGGCAGCGGCAGGTGTGAGTACGGTGATACGCCGCTCAACGCTCGCGCGCCACGGCCTCTTCTTCATCGCGCTCGCCATCGTGCTCCTCCTGCTCACCTCATTCGTCTTCGATCCGTACACGAACTACAACGTCACCGAGGTCGCGATCTACGCGATCTCGGCCGCCGGATTGACCGTCCTCACCGGCATCAACGGCCAGGTCTCGCTGGGCCACGGCGCGTTGATGATGATCGGCGCGTACACGACGTCGGTGCTGCTCACGTGGAACGCAACCCTGCCGCTCATCCTCGTGGTGCTCGCCGCGATCGTGTCCACGGGCATCGCCGGTGCCATCGTCGGGATCGCCGGCGCGCGCCTGCGAGGGCCGTACCTCGCCGGCGCCACGCTCGCGCTCGCGGTCGCGCTGCCGCAGGTGCCCTCGCACTTCGCGAGCATCTTCGGCGGCAACCAGGGGCTGAGCGTTCCCTCCCCCGCGCCACCCGCGTTCCTCGGCGCGGACTTCGCACCCGAGCAGTGGCTCGCGTGGATCACGCTCGCTGCCGCCGTGCTGACGTTCTTCATGCTCGCCAACCTCGTGCGCAGCGCCACCGGGAGACGATTCCGGATGGTGCGCGACAACGAGGTCGCAGCTCGGCTGTCCGGCATCGACGTCGCGCGGACGCAGGTGATGGCGTATGTGATCAGCGCCGCGTGCGCCGGGCTGGCCGGGTCACTGTTCGCGTACTGGGTGACGGTCACGTCGCCGAGCGGGTTCACGCTCAACCTCTCGCTGTCGCTGCTCACCGCCATCGTCATCGGCGGTCTCGGGAGCCTCAGCGGCGCGGTGCTCGGCTCGTTCATCCTCGTGTATCTCCCGGTGTGGACGGGGGGCCTCGCGAGCAGCCTCAACCTCTCGAGCAACGTGGCCAACAACGTGCCCCTCGCCATCTACGGCGTCGTCCTCATCGTGGCCATCCTCGTGTTTCCGCGAGGAATCGCCGGCGGGGTCGCATCCATCGTCCATGGGGTGACGCGGATGCTGCGCGCGAACCGCGGCGCACGTGCGCTCCCGGCACCGGAGACACCGGCTCAATGACACCGGCAACACGTATCCACACACACAAGGAGCACAGGCATGCGACCAGAGATCAGTAGATCGAGGACCTGGGCGGTGGCCGCCGTGGGCGGGGCGGCAGCGCTGCTGACCGAGGCCTGCGGCAGCTCCAGCTCGGGCGGCACCGCGAACATCGCGTCGGCACCGGGGGTCACCGCATCCCAGGTGACAATCGGGAGCACGCAGCCGCTGACCGGTCCGGCGGCTCCCGGATACTCGGAGATCGCGCCCGCGTCCAACGCCTATTTCAAGTACGTGAACGCCCATGGGGGCGTCAACGGCCGGAAGATCAACTACATCTACCTGGACGATCAGTACAACCCCACGAGCACCGCCACCCAGACCCACAAGCTGATCCTGCAGGAACAGGTCTTCGCGATGTATCAGGCGCTGGGCACGCCCACGCACCTGTCGGTGGTCAGCTACATCAACTCGTCGCACGTACCCGACCTGTTCGTCGCATCGGGCTGCAACTGCTGGAACAACCCGTCGCAGTACCCGGACACCTTCGGATGGCAACCCAACTACACCATCGAGGGAAAGATCCTCGGGCAGTACATCGTGCAGAAGTTCGGAAGCGAGAAGGTCGGCTTCTTCCTGCAGGGTCCCAACGACGAGTTCGGCGCGGACGGCCTCCAGGGAGTGATGGATTCGCTGCAGGGCAAGGGTCTGAACGTCGACTCGACGCCCGCGTACTACACGCCGACTGCAGCCGGTGCCATGGCGGTGGGAGCGGCGATCGCCGGTCTCCAGGCACAGGGGGTCCAGGTGATCGTGAGCTTCTCGGTGCCGCTCTTCACCGCGATCGCAGAGGCGAGTGCCGCCGGCCTCAACTACCACGCGCAATTCGTGGTGAGCAACGTTGGTTCTGATCCCCCGACCCTCGCGGGCATCCTCACCGGCGGTGCGCTCGGCAAGAAGCTCCCCGCAGGGCTCATCGCAGGCACGATCAGTGACACCTATCTGCCCCTGCTGACCGACTCGAGCAACCCGTGGGTAACGCTGTTCAAGAGCATCGAGGCGACCTACGCACCGTCACTGCCCTGGGACGGCAACGTCGAATACGGCATGGCCGAGGCGTACACGTTCGTGCAGGCGCTCAAGGCAGCCGGGCAGAACCCGACCCGGGCGAGCATCGTCGCCGCGGTCCAGAGCAGCCACTGGACCGACGGACCGGGCCTGACTCCGTATGCGTATTCATCGGGCAATCACGGCGGGTTCACGGGCGTGCAGATGGTCACCGTCGACGCGACCGGCAACCTCACCACGCTCGGACCGGTGGAGACCACCGATGACACCGCGAGCGGTGCCATCACCACGTACTCGGGGGCGGCGTCGACGCCTCCCACGAGCGGCATTCCGAGCGACTGAAGTGGGTCAGGGAGACCGCGAAGCGTGACTCGCGGTCTCCCAACCCATGCCCGTCAGGCTTGCTGGACTCCCGGCCCGAGCGGGGGCCTCTTGGACACCCACCTGGAGGTCGGCTTCCGTGGAGGGAACGATCGTGAAAAAGCGGATTCTGCTGGGGGTGGTCGGAGCTCTGGCCATCGTCGGCATGACCACAGCGGCGGGTGCCGCAAGCGGGTCGACGGTGCGCGGAGCGGAAGGACGCCCCAACGGGTTCTCTCTGACCTGCGCCATCGCTCCGGGCAACTACTGCAGCAAGATCTTCTACGTGTCCGAGGTTGGTGGGATCAGCCTCACCAAGACGCAGTCGATCGGCTTCACCACCGGCAAGGGCAAGGCGAAGGAGTGGTTCGAGTACTCCTGCACCGCGGGGGACATGTTTCATCGCGCCTTCGCCGCTCTTCAAGTACACGCGCAGTGATACGCAGGTGAACGTCCAGCGCAAGTTCACAGGCGGTGGTTTCTTCCTCGCGTGCGGGGTGGTGTTCGGAACCGACTACATTCACCCGGCAGTGAACGCGCCGGTGGGACCACTGCTCTACCACGTGACATGCACCCGCTCCGGCAAGGGGTCGGTCGGCTGAGCGCATAGCCCAGCCCCGTATGTGACGGAGGGACCGCGAGGTGCGACTCGCGGTTCCTTTGCGTCAGTGGTTCGGCCGTCGACGTCGACGGCGAAACGCGGCACGGATGCGAGCGGTCCAGCGCTCGACGAGCGCGGTCATGAGACAGCGCTTCCGGTGGAGGAGAGCCCCGGTGTCGCGGTCGGCGTCGGTGTCGCGGTCGGCGTCGGTGTTGTTGTCGGCGTCGGTGTTGCCGTCGGCGTCGGTGTCGCGGTCGGCGTCGGTGTTGTTGTCGGCGTCGGTGTTGCCGTCGGCGTCGGTGTCGCGGTCGGCGCCGGTGTCGCGGTCGGCGTCGGTGCCGTGGCCTGGCCCGAACTCGAGACGGTCCAGAACAGCTTGGCCGGCGCGTTGCCGTCGACCCCTTCGGTGCTGTAGCCGACCTTCGCAACGGTCACGCCGGGAGGCAGCCCCACGGCCCAGCAGAACGTCTGGGTCTTGCCGGGGGCGGTGTCGCCTTCGCCCCTATTGGTGCACCCGTCGAAATTGCTGAGGCCATATGCCGTATCGGCACCGTAGGTCTGACCATCGGAGCCGACCACGTCGACAGCGGTGGCATCCTGGCCGGATCTGGACCCGTCGACGACGATGGTCGCTTCGAAGCCGACCCAGCGCGTGCCGTCAGGTGGGGTGTTGTTCGGGTCGAATCCGGTCGCGGGGTCGAAGACCTTCAGCAGGGTCACATGCGCGACGTCATCGCCGATGTCGACCATGGAGAGTGTGTCGCCGAGGTTGCCGCTGGTGGGCCCGGAATGGCCGTTCAGCGTCGAGGCGAGCCCGGCCGGAAGGGTGGGGATGTTCACGGATCCGTTCGGCGCTGCAGCGCCGCAAGCCGCGATGGCGGCGCAGGCCGCGGCGCTGGTCACGATCCCGAACACGGCGCGGGTTCGATCGATGTGTCCAATCACGGGAGCTCCTCGATGGGCGGGCTGAACGCTGTAGGCCCACGGTGTGGAGTGCCGATCGCAGGTTGATCGCAGGTCAGGGCGAGAGGGCGCGGGCCGTTGCGCGCAGAGCCTCGGTCGCCACCCGGTGCGCGTCGACCGCCGACGCAATCGGGGTGACCGCGTCCTCAGGTCGGTCTGTGGTCGCCGACCTGGTCGCGGCGAGGTCGGCGGTGTCGGTGGGTGGGACGGGCTGGCCGATCTCACCGCGAATCGCGGCGGCGGTGCCGATGAGCCGGCTCGCGCCCGGGCGGCCGAGCAGCACGAGGAGTCTCGCGACGCCTTCGAGTGCCTCAACCAGCACCCAGCGATCGGCCGCGGGATCGATGCCTGCAAGCGCCGCCTCGAGGTGGGCCGTCGCGCTGGTGAGCGCTCGCTCATCGATATCGAGCCGCGCCAGGCCGAGGTGGCCGAGGGCGACGGTGGTGCGAGTGCTTGCATCCGTCCCCGCCTCGATGGCTCGCTCGGCGTTGGACCGCGCCGCGTCTCGCCGGCCGAGACCGCGGTTCACCGCGGCGAGGCGATACGCGACCGTTCCCTCCATGGTCCGGTGGCCGAGCTCTTGAAACAATTCGAGAGCGGCCTCCCCGGAGAGCAGCGCGGCCTCCAGGTCACCTCCCTTCCATTCCGCGAGGAGGATGGCGGTGAGCGCCTGCCCGCGCGCCAGGGGATCGCCGCCGTCGGCCGCGATCCGCAGGGCCCGCCGAAGCGCGGGCAGTGCAGCCTCGACGTCCCCCTCATCGGCGAGCAGCGATCCGAGGTGCAGGAGCGTGATCCCCGTCTCCGACTCGACACCTGCCTCATCGAGCCGATGCAGTGACTCCTCGAGGAAGCCACGCGCGGCGGTCAGGTCGTCGGTCGCAGCGGCGATCGCTCCCAGACGTCGCAGCGCGCGTCCCTCGCCGAGCGAGTCGCCGAGCTCGTGGAAGAGCGTTCTCGCCGCGGACGCCAGTGCAGCGCCCTGCGCGAATTCGGTGAGCCAGTACGCGAGGTGGCCGCCCCTGAGCATGGCTTCGGCGCGCAGACGTGGGGGAGGGTCCACGGCGGCGATCAGCCGTGTCAGCCACTCCATACCTTCGGCGGGCCGGCGGCCGAGCCAGTAATCCGTCAACCGCGTCGCCACGTCGAGTCCTCGCAGCGCCACCCCCGGGTCGCCGCCGGTGGTGCACAGCTCGCCGAACACGGCACGCACGTGAGGCATCTCGCGGTCGAGCTCGCGAAGCGCCTCGGTGCGCCGCGGCGATGCGAGTCGCGGCACGATCGTGTCGACTCGATCGAGCACCGCGCTCCGGTAGCGGGCTCTGGCCTCGGTGGCCGCTCCTGGCGCGGCGGATTCCAGCGTGTGCACCGCGACGGTGCGAAGGAGCTGACAGCGCGTCGAGCTGACCGCGCTCCGCACCTGCAGCAGGCTCGCGTCGACGAGCCGTCCGACGACCTCATGGAGATCCCCACCGAACGCGGGATCGACCACCGCCGCCAGCAGGTCCGTATCCGCGTCCGAGACCATCACGGCGAACGCGAGCATGACCCGGCGCTCATCCTCGGAGAGGGTCGCGACGCTCGTGTCGAGTGCGAGCCAGAGCCCGTCGCGTCCGCCGGCGGATCGCCCCGCCCATCGGCCGAGATCCGCCTCCACGAGGCTGGTCAACTCGCGGACGCTGAGCAGGTTGAGGTGCCGGGCGACCAGCTCGAGCGCGAGGGGCAGGCGATCCACGAGATCGCACAGCCGGTTGAAGCGGATCTCATCTGCCGCCGCGATGGTGAAGTGAGCGTTCACCAGCCGAGCTCGATCGTTGAGCAGGGTCAGTGCTTCGCCCGGGGGAAGCGGCCCGACCGGGATCAGCGCCTCATCGAGAACGCCGAGACGCTCGCGGCTCGTGACCAGGAGATGGAGTTCTGGGCACGTCGCGAGCAGACGCCGCGCGAGAGTCGTCACCTCTGCGAGGCGGCGTTCGCACCCGTCGAGCACCAGGAGGCCGGTCGCCTCACCGAGCCGCTCGACGAGGCCCTCGACCGCGTCCACCGAGCGTGACGCCGGCGCGACGGTGTCGAGGATCGAGGCAGCCAGGGGTTCTGTCGCCGGGAGGTGCTCGACGTCCACGTACCAGACGATGTCGTCGTAGTCACCCGCAGCTTCGAGTGCCAATCGTGTCTTCCCCGCGCCGGGCGGCCCGACGAGGGTGACGAGTCGGGCGCGGCGCCATGCGTCGGCGAGGTCGTGCAACTCCGTGGCTCGGCCGATGAGCCGTGTGGCGGTGCCGGGGACGCGCGCGCGGCGGCGTCGCTCTTCCATGCCGCCGCTGATCGGAGCATCGAGCGCGGGGTCCTGCGACAGGACTGCCTGCTGCATTCGCTGAAGCGCCGGACCGGGTTCCACGCCGAGCTCGTCGGCGAGCTTGGCGCGCCCCTCCGCGTACACGTCGAGCGCTTCAGCCTGCCGGCCGGCTCGGTAGAGCACGAGCATGAGCAGCTCCCAGCGATTCTCGCGAAACGGCTGCTCCGCCACCAGTGCGCGGGCCGACGCCACCAGATCGTGAGCAGGCCCGACCAGCAGCTGGGCCTGGAGCAACTGCTCGCGGGCCCCCTCGACCATCTCTTCGAGTCGCGCCGCCTCGACCTCGGCCTCGGGAACGTGATCCAACTCCGGAAACGGCCGGCTCCGATAGATGTCGACGGCCCTGCGGAGCACGGCGACCGCGCGCCGTGCGTCGGTCGCCAGTGCGTCGCGTGCGGTCTCGAGTGCGTGCTCGAATTCCTGGACGTCTGTGGTGGTGTCGAGGCTGTACCCGTCAGCGGTCGTGGTGATGGCCAGGCCCGACGCTCTCAGCCTGAGCACGTGCGTGGCGACCGTGTGTCGCGACGTCGGCGGGGGGTCGTCGCCCCAGGCGGCTGTCTCGAGCGCGAAAAGCGACACGGGCTTGCCGCCGCCGAGGGCGAGCCCCGCCAGAACCCGGCGTTGCTGCCTCCCCCCACGTGCGAAGAGCGTCGACCCGTCACGGACTTCGAGAGGTCCGAGAACACAGACCCGCACGCCGCAATGCTACGTGGCGCGGGTGCGCGAACCGCCGGCGCGCCCGTGGAGGAGGCGGGTCAGTCCGGGGGCTTGTTGCGCTTCAGCTTCCGGTGGACTGCCATGTAGGTCCTGCCCCGATAGCGGCTGTCCGGGCGCGGTCGGGTGGGCGGCAGGCGCATGCCCCACAGGATCAGTGCGCCGATGCCGGCGCCGAGGACGAGGAGAAGAACGACGCCGGCCATGCAGGCGAGTGTAGGCCGCGGTTCTCCCGTCGCCGGGTATCGTGGTCGAACCCTGCATCTGGAGCCCGATTGACAGCAACCATTCCCGCCACCCCTGCGACCGCCGGCGCCGTGACCGACGCGCGGCCCGCTGTGATCCGCACGATCGACCTCACCAAGATCTACACGGGCAGCGTCAAGGCCGTCGACACCCTCAACCTCACCGTGTTCCAGGGGGAGATCTTCGGCCTGCTCGGCCCCAACGGCGCGGGCAAGACGACCACCGCGAGCATGCTCACGACCCGGACCATCCCAACGCACGGCCAGGCCTTCGTCGGCGACATCAACGTCGTCGCCCATCCCGCCATCGCGAAGCAGCTGATCGGGGTGGTGCCGCAGACCAACACCCTCGATCGCGCGCTCACGGTCTGGGAGAACCTCTATTTTCACGGCCGTTTCTTCGGTATGGGAGCGCACGCCTCGCGCGCGGCGGCCGACGAGATGCTGGCGCGATTCCGGCTCACGGAGCGCGCCAAGGCGCCGGTGATGGCGCTCTCGGGCGGTTTGGCGCAGCGCCTCATGGTGGCGCGGGCGATCGTCCACAACCCGGCGGTGCTCTTCCTCGACGAGCCCACCGCCGGTCTCGATCCGCAGAGCCGCATCGCCCTCTGGGAAATCCTCGGCGAGCTGCACAAGGATGGGCAGACCGTGCTGTTGACGACGCACAACATGGAGGAGGCCGACAGCCTCTGCACCCGCATCGGGATCATGGACCACGGCAGGATCCTGGCTCTGGACACACCGGGCCGTCTCAAGGAGACGATCGGCGCGGACACCATCATCACCGTCACCGCCGACGGCGACCTCGAAGCGCTCGCGGCGCGCATGCGTCAGGAGGTCAGCGGCGTGCAGTCCGCGATCAAGCGTGGCGGCACCGTCCAGCTGGCGGTTCGCGGCGGGGATCGGGTGTTGCTGCGGGTGATCGAGAGCGCCGACCGGGGCGGGTTCGCGGTGCACGACGTCCAGGTCGCTGAGCCGAACCTCGAGACGGTGTTCATCAACCTGACGGGGAAGGAGCTCCGGGAATGACCGCGGTCACAACGACGCCGCCTGCCGCGACGGCGCCCCCCGGGCTCCCGCCGCTGCGATCGTCGCTCGCCTCGTCGCGGATCGCATTCGGCGCGCTGCTCCTGCGCGACCTCGTCGTGCTGAAGAAACGCTTGCGTGAGTTTATTCCGCGCACCCTGATCCAGCCGTTCCTGCTCTGCTTCGTGTTTCTCTACGTGTTTCCGACCATCGGGCAGGGTGTCGGCGGTGGGCACGGCGCTGCGGGCGAGTCCGCCTTCGCCACGATCCTCGTGGCGGGCGTGGTCGGCCTGTCGATGATGTTCCAGGGCATCCAGGCGGTGGCGCTCCCGATGGTCCAGGAATTCGGCTACACGAAGGAGATCGAGGACCGGGTGCTCGCGCCCCTTCCCGTCTCGCTGGTGGCCATGGAGAAGGTGCTCTTCGGCGCGATCCAGGGTCTTCTTGCCGCCGCCATCGTGTTCCCGATCGCCGCCGTCGTCCATGCGAACGGCGTGCACCTCAACCTCCAGGTGCACTGGCTCGAACTGGTCACGCTGATTCCGCTCGGGTGCATCACCTGCTCGTCGCTGGGGCTGACGTTCGGAACCATCTTCGACCCACGAACCGTGCCGCTGCTGTTCGGCATCATCATCCTGCCGCTGACCTTTCTCGGTGGCACCTACTACTCATGGACGACGCTCGCACCGGTGACCATCGGCGGATTCCACTGGCTGCAGGTGCTCGTGCTCGTCAATCCCCTCATCTACATCAACGAGGGGATGCGCGGTGCGCTGACCACCGCGCCGCACATGTCGCTCTGGGTCGTCTACCCCGTGCTGCTCGGGTTCAGCGCGCTCTTCCTGTGGACGGGAACGCGGAACTTCCGGCGCCGCGTGATCAGCTGACCCGCTGGGAGTCCGCCTCGCGGCCGCGTACCCACGTGAGGCCGTGCACGAAAAGGCGCCACCCAAAGGTCATCAGGCCGATGAAGATATAGGCCACGATGATGAACGCGAGCGGCGTGTTGCGATGGGTGATCGCCGCGCGGAGTCCGAGTCCGATCGCGCTGCCGGCGATCCACGTGCACGCGAGGATCACCCAGCGGTCGAGCGGAGATCGGTACAGCTGCAGGGCGATGGCGACGACGAACCATCCGACGAGAAACGGCCAGAGCACGGTGAGATACCACGCGATCCCCGAGGAGATGTCGTGACTCGCCCGTCCGAGAGAGACGAAGAGCGCAAGGCACCCCGCGTCGACACCGGCGGCGAGGGCGCGAGCGGTCCACGGGCGCATGACGTCGGGAAGATAACAGGCGGCGGCGAGGAGCCGGAGCATCAGTCGCGCGTTCGCGACAGCTACGACGCGGTCACCGACGCGTATGTCAGCCGGGTCCACGACGAGTTGCGCCACAAGCCACTCGATCGCGCGCTGCTCACCGCGTTCGCCGAGCAGCTCCAGAACGAGTTCGGCAGCCGCGCGGCCGTCTGCGACGCCGGGTGTGGGCCGGGTCACGTCGCGGCTTTCCTCGGGGAGCGCGGGCTCGCGCTGACCGGGATCGATCTCTCGCCGGTGATGGTCGCGCGAGCGCAGCGCCTGCACCCGACGCTCTCCTTCGAGGTGGGCACGATGACCGCGCTTGCCGCCGCTTCGGGCCGGTGGCAGGGGGTGCTGGCCTTGTACTCGATCATCCATCTCACCAGCGATGCGGAGATTCGCGCCGCGCTGCGCGAATTCCACCGAACGCTCGCCGGCCGGGGACTGCTCCTCGTCGCCGTCCATCTCGGCGAGCGCGGAGACGCAACCGTCCACGCCGACGAGATGCTCGGCATCCGCGTGGACATGGACTTCCGCTTCTTCGACCTCGAATGGCTCACGGGCGAGATCGCCGCCGCCGGGTTCAACGTGGAGGCTCGACTGGTGCGCGCTCCCTACCCGGATGTCGAAGTGCAGACGACCCGCGCCTACGTGCTGGCGCGGCGGAGGGAGCAGACGGTCGCGTCGTGAACTGCGCCCTCCGACCCGTGGAAACTTGACTTCGACGCTGGGGATTCCATACCATCCGCCACACATGGACGAGACACCACGGCTGACGCGCCGTCGCTGGCTCGACTGGGGACGCTGCCGGTCTGACAGGGCAAGCTGTCCAGCCTAGGCCTCGTGAAGTCCGGGAACGCGCGGCGCAGCGCCCGCGTCCGACATCTCGCAACCGCGCGGCACGCTTGCCGCACTGGACCCGCCGACAGCAACAGGAGCATTCCCTCATGACCGATTACGCCCATCCGGAGGTTCTGGTCACCACCGAGTGGCTGGCCGGACACCTCACCGACCCGACCGTTCGGGTGCTCGAAGTGGACTACGACCCGTCGGCCTCGTACGAGCTGGGGCACATCCCCGGCGCGGCCCTGGTCGACTGGAAGCGCGACATCAACGACACCGTGCGCCGGGACATCCTCTCGAAGGATCAGTTCGAACAGCTGCTCTCGAGGGTCGGCGCCACGCCGGACACGACGCTCGTCCTCTACGGCGACTTCCGGAACTGGTTCGCGGCGTTCGCCTTCTGGACCTTCCGGATCTACGGCCACGCGGACATCCGGCTGCTCAACGGTGGACGTCGCAAGTGGATCGACGAAGGACGCGAGGTCACCGAGGAGACGCCGTCGTTCAGCGCGACCTCGTACCAGGCCGCTGTCGCGGACACCTCGATCCGGAGCTTCCGAGGCGATGTCGAAAAGGCGCTCGGCGTCGAGGGTCGTGCGCTCGTCGACGTTCGCTCACCAGCCGAGTTCAAGGGCGAGATCTCGGCGCCGCCCGAGTACTCGAATGAAGGCGCTCAGCGCGCCGGCCACATCCCCGGTGCCGCCAACATCCCCTGGGCCCAGGCGATCCAGGACGACGACACGTTCAAGCCGGCCGACGCACTCCGCGACCTCTACGCCGCGCAGGGCGTGACCGAAGACAAGTCGGTGATCACGTACTGCCGGATCGGCGAGCGCTCGTCGCACACATGGTTCGTGCTGAGCTACCTGCTCGGGTTCCCGCGCGTGAGCAACTACGACGGGTCGTGGAGCGAGTGGGGCAACTCGGTTGGCTTGCCGATCGAGAAGGGGGCCCGCGAAGCGGTCGCCGTCTGATCCGAGACCAGCACCACGGGTGTCCCGGCGAGGGTGACCTCGTCGGGACGCCGTGGTCCCCGGCGATGGGTGAGCGCCGCCGGGATGAACGCCACGACCGCGACGGCCGCCGCCCCCAGCACGAGCGTCGACCAGCCGAGTGACTCGACGAGCGCCACGGCGGCGACCGCCCCGGCGAGCATCCCGAGGTAGAGCAGGAGCCGCATCACGCCGTTCACCCTGCCGAGCAGCTCAGTGGGAACACGCTGCTGGAGGGCGGTCTGCCCCCTCGTCTGATACAGGGCCGCAGCGGCCGTGCTGACGAAGAGCAGCCCGAGTGCCGGCAGCAGGCCGCCGACGAGCGCGAAGAGACCGAGGGGAATCACCTCGAGCAGGAAGCCGAACGCGATGCCGCGGGCGCCGATCGTCGACGGCGTCCAGCGGAGAAGCGCGGCGCTGCCGGCAACGCCACCCGCTCCGACCGCCGCATAGAGCCAGCCGACGTCGTCGGCCGTGCCGAAACGTTCGGCAGCGGCAACGACGAGGACCGCCTGGAGCGCGGTGATGGCCGCGGCGCTGCAGAAGAATGACGCGGCAAGCGTGCGGAGCATCGGATCCCGAGCAACGACGGCCGTCGCTCGCGACCGCTCCGGCGATGCACCCGCTCGCGCGTCCGCCGGAGCGACGCGCAGCGAGAGCACGAGCAGCCCGGCCACAGCGAACGATGCGGCGTCCGCTGCGACCAGGACCTGCGGCTGCACGAACGGAAGGACGAGCGCGCCGATCACCGGAGCGACGAGCACGCTCGACTCCAGGAGCCCGCTGTAGAGCGCGTTGACTCGCAGGAGCCGCATCGGCGCGGCGACCCGCGGAATGCAAGCGCTGTAGCCGGGCTGCGCGACGGATCCGAGGAAGCCTGCGCAGGCCACCGCCACGAGGATCGCCCAGATCGTCCCGGTATCGGCGAAGACGACGATGGCGGCGGTGAGGACGCACTGTCCGAGAGCCGACCATCCGGCGACGCGGCTCGGACCGAGGCGATCGGCGAGCGATCCGCCCAGATTCGGACCGAGCACCTTCGGGGCGAATCTCGCGAGGATGTAGAGCGCCGGCGCCTCGGGCCGGTGCGTGAGTTGGAACAGCAGGACCGCGAGGGCGACGACCGTGAGCCAGTCGCCATATGTGGAGATGCCCGCGGCAAGCAGGAGGCGCGCGGATCGATCGGCCTTCGGCAGGGTGCCCGCGGCTCGCGGAAGGAACCGGGCGGTGTCGATCGGCATGTCCACTCCTGGGGCGAGGAAACGGGAAACGAAGCACGACGTCGTGGGCAGGAGCCCACGACGTCGCACCAACGGATTCAGAAACCCCGAGCGTTCTCGGGAGTCAACAGTTGGGGATCAGCCCCAGCCTGCGCCTTCTGCCATTTCCGCCTCCATGGATACCGCCGGCACCAGGTCCTCGCCATTTCGATGGCGCGGCTGGCTTCGACAGGGTGCCGAGTTGACGCTCGAGCCGTTCGGGGTGCTCGGCCTGAGTTAACAAGCCTTCTTCATATCTGCACAACTCTTTGCGGGTCTACGCGGACTCCTGACACCCTCCATGGGTCTGGATCATCCCGGGTTGCGTCCCTCGCTGAGGGCGGTGACGAAGAGCAGGGCTCCACCCACCGCGCAAACGATCAGGACCGTCGACTCCCAGCCGAGAGGCTGCACCAGCGACACTGCCGCGATCGCTCCGAGGAGCATGCCGAGGAAGCCACCGAAGCGAACGACCGCAGTCGTCCTGCCCACCAACTCGCGCGGCGTCCGCTGCTGAAGCCCGACGGCGCCACGCGTCTGATAGAGCGTTGCGCCCATGCCGCTGATGAAGAGGAGCGCCATGGCGATAGGGAGGCTGGTCACAAACGTGAAGGCCGCGAGCGGCACGAGCTCGAGCGCGGTGCCGGCAACGATGGATTGCGCGGCAACACGGACCGGCGTTCGTCGTATCACGGGAAGGGTGCCGAGGAGCGAGCCCGCGCCCACCGACGCGTAGAGCCAGCCGACCAACGTGTCATGTCCGAAGCGACCAGCCGCGGCAACCACAAGCACGGCCTGGAGTGTCGTGACCGCTGCGCTGTTGGTGACGTAGGCGGCCGCCAGCAACCGGAGCATCGGGTCGCGCATGACGATGGGAATCCCTGCCGACATGCGGCCGGATGTGGGGCCGCCCGCTGAGCCAGCGTGCTTGAGTGTGGTCAAAAGTCCAGCCGCGACAAGGAACGTAGTGGCATCAACTTCGATCAGAACCTGGGGCGTGACCCAGGCGAGGAGAAGCGCGCCGGCGGCCGGCGACACCAGTATGCTCGAGCTGTTGAGCGCCGAGTACGTGCCCTGGATCCGCCCGAGCCCTGCGGGCGTGGTGACTCGAGGAATCAGGGCGGCGTAGCAGGGCTGTGCGGCTGAGCTGAGCAACTGGGCAAGCGCGACCGCGACATAGATCGCCCAGATGACGTCGAGATCAGCGAACACTACGATCGCGCCGGTGAGGATTCCCTGACAAACCGCGCATCCGGCTGCGATGCGCGCCGGTCCGAACCGGTCAGCGAGAGCGCCGCCGGGAAACGGCCCGACGATACGCGGGGCCACGCGGGCCAGCATGTACAGCGCCGGTCCGAACGGAGAGTGGGTGAGCCGGAAGAGAAGCACCAGCAGGGCCACGGTGGTCAGCCAATCCCCATAGACGGACGTGCCGGCTGCCATGAGCAACCTGACCGCCGGACTCAGTACTCCGGGAGCGCGTGGCGTCGATGGCGCGTCCGCCGATGCTTTCAGCGCCGAATCCCTCCAGGGGAGATCTGACTTGCGTTATCAGAGTACGCGCGCCACCGCCAGATAGGAGCCGAATGCGCCAACGCGCACCCGGCAGCCCCATTTGACCAGCCCCCTCCGTGATAATGACGCGATCGACCCGTTATCGGGCTGTCACGAAATTACCCAATGGTTTGTCACAGACATTCCCTACAGTGGGGAACGGCTAACCCCAGCTTTCGATATCGCCCCAAGTGGCCATGGGATCTCCTTAAAATTTGCGCCGGCGGTAGTTTCGAACCCAACCGAAGGCGCGATGGCTGTTGCGCGTACTGTAACCCTCTCGGGCCGCATTGGGCTTAAGACCTGCGCGCTGATCGTGCGTTCACATTTCTTCGCACGTTCTGCGCAGGCCAGTAACTGACGCGATTGATGCAAATGATTGACCCTAACGCGTCAAACACCAGCTACAGCAAGCACTTCGGGTGGTCGTCGCCGACAATCCTGTCACGCAGACAGCCTCGTGTCGCCTGCGCAGAATAGGATCGATCAATGGCGCAAGATTCGGTCGCGCCGCGCAAGCAAGCGCTGGGCGTCGGTGGAAGATTGCGGGCGGCCGCGTTGGGTCGCCGCGTATACGAGCTGCTGCCAAAGTCGCCGGCCTTAGGGCCGGTCGTCTACACGCCGATGCTGGTCGCGTACGTCGTCGCCACGGCAGTCGCGGCGCTGGCGGTGGCCGCACTCGTGATCACGTTTCGTCAGGACGTCAGCGAGCACATCAGCGAACAACTGCAGCCGCTGACCCTCATAGTCGGGGGCCTCACGATCTTTCTCATGTCGGTCTTCGCGGTTCGACTCCCGGGCTCGACCCAGTCTCAGTGGACGCCGAGCGTCTTCATCCACCTCGGCCTAGCGGTCACGTTCGGGCCTGTGGGCGCTGGGGTAGGCGCAATCGCCGAGCCGTTCGGCGTCGCTGCACGGAACCACAACGGCTGGTTTCGAACGACGTTCAACGTCGCCAACGGTTTCCTTGCCAATGTTTCGGCCTGGGTGGTTTTCGCCGTGGTCACCGGGGCGCATTTCGACGGCACCGGAAGGGCACTCCTCGGGGGATTGTGCGCCGGCTTTGTGCATTTCGTCCTCAACTCTGGATTCGTGGCCGTGGTGATTCACCTTTCCGACCGCCACGTGCCCATCGCACAGGTGATGCGCTTACGCCTCTACGCGCTGCCATACAGCGTCGGATACGGGTTTGCTGCGTTCGCCTTCGTCGCAATGTCGGGCAGGCCTTATGGCACGGTCGGCTTCATGGCGCTGCTGGCGCCACTCATCCTTCTGCACGGATTTCTCATCCGCTACACACGCAACGTGCACGAGCAGGAGATTGAGCGTGCAGCACACCAGAAGGAGCGGGAGGGACTGCTCCAGAAAGCGGTCGAGGCATCTGAGGCGGAGCGGCGACGTATTGCCCGAGATCTCCATGACGGGGTCGTTCAGAACCTCGCCGGGATGGCCTTCGCGCTCTCCGCCGAGGCCTCGCAACTGAAGGGCCGGCCGGGGGTCGAGAACGGGTACGCCGAGCTCCTCGAACTGCTCGAGACCTCGGCGGACGAAACTCGAGGCGCAATGAAGGATTTGCGCACACTGATCATCGAGCTGGCACCGCCGACGCTGCGTCGCGAAGGACTGCAGGCAGCGCTTCTCGAGGTGCTCCGGGAGATGAAGCGCAAGGGAACCAATACCGAACTCGACCTGCAGCCGAATCTTCGCCTTCGAGAGGATCGGGGAGCACTGATCTTCCGGGTTGCCCATGAAATTCTTCGCAATGTCGCCGCGCACGCGAAGGCGAAGAACGTCAAGGTCCAGCTCATCACCGAGGACGCCTCGGCGATCCTCAGCATCGAGGACGACGGAAAAGGCTTCAGCAAGAAGGATATGGACCGCCGCCGCGCCGAGGGACACCTCGGCACCGCGGCCATCGTCGAACTCGCCGAGGAGGCCGGGGGGACGCTCACCATCGACTCCGAGCCAGGTCGTGGCACGCTCGTCGTTCTGACGCTGCCCATCGAGTAGAGTGGTTGACGGATGCCCCCAGCAGCAACGCGTGTCATGATCGTGGACGACCACCCGGTTGTCCGCAAGGGACTTGCCTCCTTTCTCGGCCACGAGCCCGACATCGAGGTCGTGGGGATGGCCGACTCCGGTGAGCAGGCGCTCGAGATGGCGCAGGAACTGCACCCTGACGTGGTGCTCATGGATCTCTCCATGCCCGGCATGGGTGGCATCGAGGCCACGCGCCGGCTCGTCCAGACGGCTCCCGAAACGCGGGTGATGATGCTCACGTCGTTCGGCGGCCACGAGCGCATGGTTGAAGCGCTCAAGAGCGGCGCCGTCGGCTACGTGGTGAAGGACACCGCTCCCGCGGAGTTGCTCAACGCGTTGCGCAGCGTCGCGGCTACAGGATCGGCTCCGCCTACTGTTTCTTGACCTCGGCCACCAGCGCCGCCACCGAGGTGCGCGCATCGCCGAAGAGCATGAGCGTGTTCGGCTTGTAGAACAGGGGGTTGTCGACGCCGGCGAACCCGGTCGCCATGCTCCGCTTGAGCACGACTACGGTCTTCGCCTGGTCGACATTGAGGATGGGCATGCCGTAGATCGGGCTGCTCGTCTGGGTTCGCGCCGCGGGATTGACCACGTCGTTGGCGCCGATGACGACCGCGACGTCCGTGCGTGGGAAGTCGCCGTTCACTGCGTCCATCTCCTTGAGCTGTGTGTAGGGCACGTTGGCCTCGGCGAGCAGCACGTTCATGTGGCCGGGCATGCGTCCGGCAACCGGGTGGATCGCGTACTCGACGGTGACGCCGCGCTTCTCGAGCTCGTCGGCAAGCTCCTTGACCTCGTGCTGCGCGCGCGCAACGGCCATGCCGTAGCCGGGGACGAAGATCACCAGCTGCGCGAACGCGAGGAGCGGCGCCAGATCCTCGACGGTGGTGGGGTGGATGGTGCCGCCCTCGGCACCGGCCGCGCTTCCGGCACCTTCGACCTTGGATCCAAAGCCACTGAAGAGCACGTTGAAGAGTGAGCGGTTCATGGCCTTGCTCATCGCCAGGGTCAGGATGGTTCCGGACGCGCCCACCAGGGCGCCGCTGACGATCAGCACGTCGTTGCTGAGCACGAACCCGGTGCTCGCCGCCGCGAGTCCCGTGAACGAGTTGAGCAGCGAGATGATGACGGGCATATCGGCACCGCCGATCGGGATGACGAAGAGCACACCGAGCAGCAGCGACAGCACGATGAACACCGCGAAGAGCGCGAGGTTCTGGTCGCCGACGATCAGGTAGACGGCAAGCGCGATGATGACGACGAGCAGCAGTCCGTTCACCGCGCTCTGCAGCCGGTAGGTGAGCGGCCGCCCCGGCATCAGCTCCTGCAGCTTTGCGAACGCCACCATGCTGCCGGCGAAGCTCAGTGAACCGATGATGCAGCTCACCATGATCGCCCACGTGATGTCCGGGTGAGCCGTCCCGTTCGCCACAGCGGTGCGGAAGTCCTGCGCTGCGATGAGCGCAGCCGAGCCTCCGCCCATGCCGTTGAAGAGCGCTACCATCTGGGGCATCGCGGTCATGCGCACGAGCCGCGCGGAGACGGCGCCGATCGCCGTTCCGATGATGATCGGCGGGATGATCAGCGGCCAGTTGCCGGTGTTGTGGATCAGCGCCGCGGTGATCCCGAGCACGAGCAGCATGCCGACCGCGGCAATGCGGTTTCCCTGGCGCGCCGTGGCCGGTGAGCGCAGCAGCTGGATGCCGAACATGAATGCGACCGCGGTCACCATGTAGCCGAGGGTCGTCAGTGCGGACGGCTGCATCTGGCTCAGTGGTCCGGTGCCGCCGGCGGCGTCTCGACCTTGCGCGCATCGGCTGCCGGCCGCCGCCGGAACATCTGCAGCATGCGATCGGTGACGACCCAGCCGCCGACGACGTTGAGCGTGCCGAGCAGCACCGCCGCGATCGCGATGATGTAGCCGAGTGTGTCGTTCGCACTGGCCGCGACCGTGAGAGCGCCGACGAGCACGATTCCGTGGATGAAGTTGGTCCCCGACATCAGCGGCGTGTGCAGCATGGTCGGCACCTTGGAGATGAGCAGGAATCCGACGAACACCGCGAGCGCGAAGATGAAGGCGCCGAGCGCGAGCGTCTGCGCCGGGCTCATGCCGTCGCTCCCTGCAGCAACGCCTCGATCTGCTCGCCCATCGGCTTGCCGTCGTGGCTGATGCACGTCTGGCTGATCACGACGTCATCGAAGTCGAGAGCCACCTGCCCTTCCTTCAGCAGCTGGGTCAGGAACCGGGTGGCGTTGTGCGAGTAGAGCTGGCTCGCCTGACCCGGGATGGCCGCCGGCAGGTTCGTCGGTCCGAGGATGATCACGCCGCCGGCGTTGACCTCCTCATCGGGTCGCGTCAGCTCGCAGTTGCCGCCGCCGGGCGCCGCGAGGTCGACGATGACCGATCCGGTGCGCATCGAGGCGACCATGTCGGCGGTGACCAGGATCGGTGCCTTGCGGTTGGGGATCTGAGCGGTCGTGATCACCACGTCCGAGTCCTTGACGTGCTCGGCGAGCACCTGGTGCTGGCGGGCCTGGGCGTCGGCTTCGAGCTCGCGGGCGTAGCCACCGGTGTCCTGCTGCGTCTCCGATTCGACGCCGGTCTCGACGAAGCGGGCGCCGAGCGACTCCACCTGGTCGCGCACCGCGGGGCGCACGTCGAAGGCTTCGACCACTGCGCCGAGGCGCCGGCAGGTCGCGATCGCCTGCAAGCCGGCGACACCGGCACCCAGGACGAGTGCGCGAGCCGGGGTGATCGTCCCGGCCGCGGTCATCAGGAGCGGGAAGATGCGAGGCAGCCGGAAGGCGGCCATCACGGCCGCGTGGTATCCGGCGAGTGTCGCCATGGAGGAGAGGACGTCCATGTCCTGAGCGCGGCTGATCCGCGGCATCGCCTCGAGGCGGAAGGCGGTGATGCCACCGTCGACGAGGGCTCGCACCATCGCGGGATCGGCAGCCGGCTCCAGGACGCCGACGAGGATCGATCCTCGCTTGAGGTGGCTGACGAACTCGGTGTCGGGGCGGCGAACCACGACGACAATGTCCGCGTCGCCCAGGAGCGCTACCCGGTCCGCGACCACCTCTGCGCTCACCTCGCGATAGGCGGCGTCGGTGATGCCCGCCGCGACCCCGGCGCCCGCCTGAATGGCTACCGTTGCACCGGTGGACACCAGCTGTGTTGCTGAGCGTGGAACCAGCGCGACCCGGGTCTCTCCCGGCGCCGTCTCCGTGGGGGCGATGATGCGCATTCTGGGTGCGTACTCTACGGGTCAGTCGGTCGGACGCGATGCTCGCTGAGGACGCACCGGCCATCGAGGCCCGGGTCCGTGACCTGCTGGCCGCTCTCGGCGTCAAGCACGAGACGATCGCGTGCGATCCTGATTTCGCCGACACCGCCGCGTTCTGCGCCCGCTACGGCGTATCCCCCGAGGAGTCCGCGAACACCATCGTGGTCGCCGCACGCAGAGAGCCCGGCGTTGCCTGCGCGTGCGTGGTGCTCGCGACGTGCCGCCTCGACGTCAATCACACCGTGTGCGACCTGCTCGGGGTTCGCAAGTCCTCGTTCGCAACCGCCGACCAGACCGTGGAACGCACCGGCATGATGATCGGCGGCGTGACCCCTTTCGGCCTCCCGGACGATCTCCCGCTCTACCTGGATGCTCGCGTGCTGACCCGGCCCTCGGTCGTGATCGGCGGCGGTTCTCGGTCACTCAAGATCCGTCTGACCCCATCGGCGCTCCTGCTCATCGCCGGCGCTCAGGTCGTGGAAGGGCTGGCGAATCCCGCGTGACTTTCGGCCATCTCGAGCGAGCCAACTCGGAGACCCTATGATGCGTGCCCATCGCCAACGGTTCGGAGGACGAGATATGCCGCAGTTCATGGACTTTCACGCGGACCTGAAGTTGCCTCAAGAAGCGATCGACGACATCGCCGCGGGTGCTCGGGCAGGGGCGACCGACAAGTTCGGCGTCCGGCAGGTCGAGCTGTACCACAACCCGGACGGCAAGGTGTACTGCCTCCTGGACGCACCCGATGCGCAGGCGGTGCGCGATCACCACGCTGCCCTCGGAGTCGACTGCGGAGAGGTTCACCAGGTGACCGGGATCGAGTGAGCGCTGCGTGAGCCGCCTCACGGGCGCCACAGCGCACATCGTCAACGCCGACCCGGCGTTCCGGCGCGTCATCGAGACGAGCCCCACGATGGAACTGCGGCCCGAGGCGGACTCCGCGTTCGAATCGCTCCTCAGCGCGATCGTGTTCCAGCAGCTGGCCGGAGCTGCGGCGCGAACCATCCACGGTCGTCTCGTGACCGCGCTGGGCGGTGCCCCGGTGGCGCCGGAGTCGGTGCTCGCCGCCAACCCGGAAACCCTGCGCGCCGCCGGACTCTCGGCCAACAAGCTCGCGGCGATCGTCGATCTCGCGGCCAAATTCGTCGACGGGACGGTCCCGACTCACGATCTCGACGGCCTCACGGACGACGAGATCGTGGCTCGCCTCGTGACCGTCCGCGGCGTCGGTCGCTGGACCGCCGAGATGTTCCTCCTCTTCCAGCTGCGCCGGCCCGACGTCTGGCCGGTGGACGATCTCGGGGTGCGCAACGGCTGGGCGCGGATTCACGACATGGCGGCGCCCCCGGCGCCGAAGACGCTGCTCGTGCTCGGCGAATCGCTGAGCCCCCACCGGAGCACGGCAGCCTGGTACTGCTGGCGTGCGGTCGCACCGGCGCCGATCGCCCCGGCGGCCGGCCCGGCGCCGGGACCCAAGGTCAAAGCTGGGGGTCGACGACCACCTTCCCGCCCGAGGAAGGCGTGATCAGCTCCTCGAAGACCTCGGGGACCTGAGCCAGCGACACCCGACGTGTGGCCACCCTGGCGATTCCCGGGTCCGCCGCGAGCATGGTGAGCGACGCGGCGAAGTCGTCCGCGTCCGAGGCGATGCTGCCGATGATCTCGATCTCCCGCGTCACCCACATCAACGGGACCACGCTGGCCTCGCCGAACGGTACCCCGACCAGGACGAGCCGGCCGCCGGGCATCACGAGGTCTGCCGCGGCGTGGAGGAGGGGAGCGTGCCCCGAGCACTCGATCACCGCTGGGGTCGGCGCGACATGGCTGCGCACCTCGCGCAACTCGGAAACGACCGCCGCCGCGCCGAGGTCCAGCGCGAGGCGGCGCCGATCCTCGACAGGGTCGATGCCGACGATGGGACCGATGCCGCGCGCATGCAGCGTTGCCACGGTGAACAGCCCGATCGGGCCGAGACCGACCACGACCACCGGGTTGCCCGGGTGCAGGCGCGCGCGCTCCACTCCGTGGATGGCCACCGAGAGGGGCTCCACAAGGCACGCGTGCTCGAGCGCGAGCCCCGTGGTGAGCCGATGGAGAAGGGCGGCGGGTGCCGCCACGAATTCGGCGAACCCACCGTTGCGCGCGAAACCGATGCCCGAGGTGAGCGCCATGGCGCAGCGGTACGACGCTCCATTGCGGCAGTCATCGCACACCCCGCACGGGATCTTGGGATCGACGACCGCCGCCTCGCCGACGCTCCAGCCGGTCACTCTCTCGCCGATCGCGTGAACGACGCCGGCAAGTTCATGGCCCGGGACGGCGTCGGTGAACAGCCCGATCTTGTACGAGGTCAGGTCCGAGCCGCAGATGCCGCACCCGTCGACGCGGACGACGACCTCTCCTGGCGCCGCCTCGGGAACCGGGAGCTCGACGAGCTCGAGGCGGTGTGCGTCGACGAGTTCGACCGCTCGCACGGCTACATCAACCCGAGCTGCGCAACCATCCGGAGCAGCTCTGAGACGACCGCCGGGTCGGTCCGCACATCGATGACGCTGCAGACGCCGCTCGCCAGGGATCGATCGATCGCCGGTCGCAGCTCGTCGAGGTGTTTCACGTGCTCACCGTGGCCCCCCAGTGCCTCGGCGAGACGGTCGTAGCGCACGCCCGGCAGCGTGCTCGCCATGTGACGTCCCGGCCCGAAGAGCTCGTCCTGCTCGTACCGCACGTCGCCCCAGCCGGCGTTGTTGGACACGATCACGATCACCGGGAGCTTGTGACGCACAGCGGTGTCCACCTCCATGGCGCTGAGGCCGAACGAGCCGTCCCCGGTGAACAGGAAGACTCGCTCCCCCGGTCGTGCCGCCTGCGCCGCGAGTGCGAACGGCATGCCGACTCCGAGCGTGCCCAGGGCGGTCGTGGTGGTGAGCAGGTGCCCGGGGAGCTCCGCGCCGAAGTACGCGAGCGCCCAGGCGAGCGCGTCTCCGCCGTCGGCAACGAGGGTCGCTGCCCCGCGGAATCGCTCCTGGACGACCGTGGCCACCTCGCGCGCAGCCGCACCGGCATGCAGGAGGTCGCCGGTGTGCTCGTCGATCTGGCGATCCCAGAAACCGACGGATGCCGAGGCGAGTGCTCGCGCGCGGACCAGCCACTCGTCGCGTCCGGGCGGCGGTGAGGAGGTCGCGTCGCGGAAGTCCCGCACCACCGATGTGATGTCGCCGATCACGGTCACGTCCGCCGCGCGGTTGCCGCCGACCCGCTCAGGCGCGATGTCGACCTGGACGATGACCTGGTCGGTGCCGAACAGCGGCGCGCCGCCGTACATCACATTGGCGTTGAAGGCCGAGCCGAGGACGAGGACGCAGTCGGCGCTCGGAATCGCGAGCCCACCGTGCACCAGCGACCCGAGGCTCCATGGATGCGAATCCGGGATGACCCCACGAGCGCCACTCGCGGTGATGACCGGGATCCTCGCCACCTCGGCGAAACGACCGATCTCGGGTCCGGCTCCGGACCAGAACGCGCCGCTGCCGGCGACGATGACGGGGCGCTCGGCCGCGGCCAGCGCGGCAACCGCCGCGCCGATGTCGGTCGGAGCACCCGCGGGGCGGCCCGGTGCAGGGGGGAAGCCGGCGGAAACGACGTCGAGCGGTGCGGCGTTCCCGTATACGGCATGCGAATCGATTTCGAGATAGGCGGCGCCGGGGCAGCCGCTTCGAGCGCGATGGAGCGCTTCGGCGATGCATCGCGGGATCCGCCCCGCGTCCGAGCAGCCGGCCGCCCATTTCGCGATCGGGGCGGCAATCGCCAGCTGGTCGACGTCGGCCACGGCACCGCGGCCCTGCCGATTGCGGCTGGTGCGCCCCGCGAGCATGACGAGGGGGACGCTCCACGTGGCGGCGTCGAGCAGCCCGATCAGGCCGTTCGCGAACCCGGGCCCGGCCGTGACCACGGCGACGCCCGTGTCTCCGGTCGCGAGCGCCCACCCTTCAGCGGCGAGCACCGCCGCACCTTCGTGGCGCGTGTCGATGACCCGGATGCTCTCGTCGATGCATGCGTCGAGAAAGGGCAGGATGTGACCGCCGGGCAGGGCGAACACCGTGGTGACCCCGCGCTCGCGAAGCGTTCGCGCCATCAACGCGCCGCCGTCATTGCGTCGCTCCGCCTCGGCTCGAGGTCGCTCGGCGGCGACGTCAGGCATGGTTCGGCAGTGTATCGAGCGGCATCGGCGGCGGGCACTGCGCCGGGGCGCGGATAGAATGAGCGCCTTGCAGGACGAAGCCCCGGCGCCTGGCGCAGCGACGCCGGATATGCCGGGCGGCCTCGGGATGCGCGCGCTGCGCAACACGATCCTCATCCTGGTGGCGCGCGTGATCTCGCGCATCATCGCGCTCGTCGCCGTGATCATCATCGGCAACTACCTCGATCCCACGCGTTTCGGGGAGATGCAGACGGCGGTGACCTACGTCGGTCTGGTGGGCACGGTCACCGACCTGGGGTTCTCGGCCCTCTACGTGCGCGAGGGTGCGCGGCACAACGATCAACTCGCGCGGTACTGGAACAACGTGGCATCGCTAAAGCTGCTCGGTGCGGCGATCGGCCTGCCCCTGATCCTTGCGGCGCTGTATTTCGCGGCGGTCCCCTCGCTGCTCTGGCCGGCATTCGCGATCCTGGTGCTCTCCGGCTACCAGTTGTTGCTCCGCAACACGCTCTACGCCCTGCAGCGCCTCACCTTCGAGATCATCGAGATCGTCCCGGAGACACTGGTCGTCTTCGCGCTTGTCGTGATCGGCGTCCACATCCACGCGGACACCGGGTTCTTCCTCTGGGCATATGCGATCAGTTACGCCGTCGCCACCGTGTACTTCGCCACGGTGCTGATCTGCATGGGCGTGCTGCGGCCGGGTCTGCGGCTCGAGCCGCGACTCCTGCTCTCCTGGGTGCGGGTCGCGGTGCCGCTCGGCATCACCTTCATCATCACCACCGTATATTTCAAGGTCGACGTCCCCATCCTGCAGCGCTTCCGGCCGTACGCCGAGGTCGGTTACTACACCTTCGCGTACAAGCCGTTCGAGTCGCTGCTCTTCATCCCGTTCGCGCTGCGCAGCGTTGTCTTCCCGGTCCTCTCCGTCTACCATCGGCGTTCGCCCGACCGGGTGCTGCCGCTCTCCGAAAAGTTCTTCAAAGCGCTCGTCGTCCTGGGGTGGCCGATCACCGTCGGTGTGTTCCTGCTGGCGCCACAATTCAACAGCCTGCTCCGGCTCTACCCGGGGTCGGAGCCGGCGCTGCAGATCCTTGCGCTGGCAATCGTGTTCATGTTCGCCGACAACACGTTCGCGGCCACCCTGAACGCCATCGACAAGCAGAATGTGTTCGCCTTCGTCGCCATGGTGGGGCTGGTGATCAACGTCGGCGTCAACCTTGTGGTGATCCCTCGGTACGGGTATCTCGGCGCCAGCTGGGCGGTGGTGGTCACCGAGGCGGCACTGGTCGTGGTCGGATGGCTCGTCTTGCGCGCGCAGCTGGGGACGATCCGCCTGGTGAGCACGTCCTGGAAGGCACTCGTGGCCGGGCTGGTCATGGGCGGGTTCATCTACGTCGCCAACCCACACGAGAGCCGCCCGCTGCTCTTTGTCGTGGTCGTCGCATCGGCGCTCATCTACGGCGTGGCTCTGCTCGTGCTCCGGGTTGCGGACAACGAGGAGATGAGCCTCATTCGCAACGCGCTGCGACTGCGGCGCTGACCCGCCGTCGGCGCGGAGAGCACGCGCAACCGACCATCCGGACTCGACCCGAGCACGCGCGTCTGGCGTGGAGTGCTAGCGCCCGGCGGCCGCCGTGTCGGCGAGCACCGCCATCGCGCAGTTGCGGCCGTTGATGCCGATGACACTGCCGCCGGGGTGGGTGCTCGCCCCACACAGGTACAGGCCCGGCATCGGTGTGCGCGCCGAGAAGCGCCGATCCCACATCTGGTCGGGCAGACATTCGCCCTGGAAGATGTGACCGCCGGAGAGGCCGACGGCACGTTCGATGTCCGGTGGCGCCAGCACCTGGCGGGCGACGACACAATCAGCGACGTCCGGCGCGAATCGCGCGATCTCTGCGAACGCTTCATCAGCCACGGCCTCGCGGCGTTCGTCCCACGTGCCCGCAGCGAGCGTGTACGGGGCGTACTCGGCGAACACGCTCATGACGTGCTTTCCCTCGGGAGCGACCGAGGGGTCGTAAGCGGAGTGGAAATACAGCTCCGCCCAGCGGGGCGCGGGCTCGCCCGTGCGGCTGCGCTCGTATGCGGCCTGCGTCTCGTCAAGACTGCGAGCGATGGTCACCATGGCTCGATGGGGGGACTCGTGCGGTTCCGCTGCGGTGAAGGTCGGGAGCCGCGAGAGCGCGCAGTTGATCTTCAGCACCGGGCCCTCCATCCGCCAGTCATGCACCTTCTGCGCAAACGAACCGGGTGCGGCATCAGCGAGCAAGCCGAGGGTGGTGCGCGGGTCGGCGTTGGACACCACGGTCCGCGCCGGAATGCGTGAACCGTCCTCCAGGATGACCGCTTCGCCCGGCGCGATCTCCGCAACTTTCGCGTTGCGCCTGATGACGGCACCTGCCTCTTCCGCCGCGCTCGCGAGTGCGACGGACACGTTGCCCATCCCGCCGTGGACGTATCCCCAGGCGCCGCCACGGCCGTCGATGGTGCCCATTGAGTGCATCGCATGGATCGCGGCTGTGCCGGGATCGCGCGGACCCGCCCACGTCCCGATCAGGCCCTGGCCGTGCAGCGCGGTGCGGAGCCGCTCGTCACGCACGTGGCGCTCGATGACTGAAGCAATCGACTCCTCGAACATCACCTCGATCAGCTCCCTGTCGTGCGCAAGGAGCTCCTCCAGTGCCGGGCGGTCCGGGGCATCGCCCACCCAGGTGTCGTGCGGTTCGGAGCGCAACGCGTGCCGGATGCGCGCAAAGAGCTGCTCGTATCGGCTGTATCCGTCGGCGTCGTCCGGGCTCATCGCCGCCACCACGCGGTGGTTGCGTTCCGGGTCGTCCCACAGGCTGAGCGCCGTCCCGTCATGGAAGGGACACCAGAGATGCGGGTCGACGAGATGCACTCGGTAGCCGTGCCGCCGCAGCTCGAGCTCGTCGATCACCCGGTAGTGGAGGAGGCCGACCAAATACGCGCAGGGGCTGACCACGAACCCCGGGTCGTCGAAGGGATGCTCGAGCGTGCAGGCGCCGCCGATTCGATCGCGCGCCTCGAGCACGAGGACGGTGCGGCCGGCGCGGGCAAGGTACGCGGCCGCGGTCAACCCGTTGTGCCCGGCGCCGACGACGACCGCATCCCACACTGCTTCCCGCACGGTCAACGCCACGCCCGGAGGTAGGTCATGGCGTGGCGGCGCTCGCCGCGACCGTCGCGGAGCGCCTCACCAAGGACGGCGCTGAATCGCTCCGCCTCGGCGGCGGTGAGCGCTGCCGCCATCAGTGTCCGCGTGGTCGGAGCAAGCGGATTCGGCGCGGTGTCCAGGAAGACGTCAAGGTCGTCGCGCGCCGGCGGAGGCGCAAGGGCGAGCTCGGTCAGCGCCTCGACATGCCGGAATCCCGCAGCGCGCGCCAGGGCCACGAGGTCGCGGTCGTCGAATCCGCGGAGGAGGTCCGCTCGCGCGCCGCCGCCTATCTGCTCCGCCTCGCGCAACTTCCGCTCCAGGTCGATCGCCGCAGTCACGTCATACCCCCACAGAAACCCGGGCCGATCGGCACTCATCCAGCTGTTGAGCGGTTCGGCGAGGGACACGCGACCCCCGGAGCGAAGGACGCGATGATATTCGGCGAACGCCTGCGCGCGATCCTCGATGAACAGGAGCACGGCCCGTTCGACGACAACGTCGACCGAGTCCGAGCCGATCCCGGAGAGTGCGGTTGCCGAGGCGAGGACAAAGCTCGAACGAGCCAGCGCCGCCAGGCCTTCGACGGCGCTGCGGCAGTCATCGAGAGCCGGCTCGGAGACATCGGAGAAGATAACGCGCCCGTTCGGCCCGGTTCGGTCCAGGGCGCCGAGCCCGAGCAGTCCCTGGCCCGTGCCGACGTCGAGCACGGTTTCGCCGGGCTGGATCTCCGCGCGGTCGAGGACCTGGTCCCGGACGGTGGCCAGCCGGCTCAGATTCTCGGCGCGCATCCTGGCGCTGCCGCCGTCACGGCCAGTCCGGAGCCACGCCGCCCAGATATCGGTGTCAGGCACGAGCGGAGGCGTCGAGCACGATCTTGCCGACGACCTCACCGGCCTCGAGGAGCCGATGCGCCTCGCCGGCCTGGTGGAGAGGGAGAACCCGATCGACCACCGGTCGCATCCGGCCGGCGGCCAGCTCCGGCACAACCTCGGCGGCGAATGCCGCAACGATCGCCGCCTTCTGGTCCGCGGGCCGAGCCCGGAGCGTCGTGGATATCACGGAGATGCGGCGGCGCATCATGGCGCCGAGATCGATGGTGGTCTGAGTGCCTCCCATCATGCCGATCACGACGATGCGCGAGTCGGTGGTCATCGCGTCAAGGTTCCGGTCCAGATAGGACGCGCCCATGATGTCGAGCACGACGTCGGCTCCCCGACCGCCGGTCAGATCACGGGTCCGGGCGACAAAGTCCTCGGTGCGGTAGTTGATGCCCGCGTCGGCGCCGAGCGCCAGGCAGCGCGCGAGCTTCTCGGCACTGCCGGCGGTGACCAGCACACGGCAGCCGTGCTGACGCGCCAGCTGAATCGCGGCAGTGCCGACACCGCCCGCGCCGCCGTGGATGAGCAGCACCTCGCCGTCCCGCAAGCGTCCTCTCGTGAAGAGCGCGTCGTGGGCGGTGATGAACACCTCGGGAATCCCCCCCGCTTCGATCATGTCGATGTTGTCTGGAACTCGCACAGCCTGCGTGGCCCGGACCGCCACCAGCTCCGCATACGCGCCACCCTCGACCAGCAGCATCACGCGGTCGCCTTCGCTCAGCGTGTCCACCCCGGCGCCGACGCTCGACACCGTGCCGGAAGCCTCGAGACCGAGGATGTCGCTCGCGCCTGCGGGTGGCGGATAGAACCCCCGGCGCTGGAGCAGGTCGGCCCGGTTGATCCCTGCGCCGGCAACGCGGACGACGATCTCGCCGTCACCTGCGAGTGGATCGGGGCGCTCCTCGATGCGCAACTGCTCGGGTCCGCCAGGCGCCGCAACGATGATCGCGCGCAACGCTCAGCGGCCCTGGTCAGCCGGGGCGGCGGTCAGGAGTCCTGGCCGGCCAGGGACGAGACGCCGACCGGGCCGGTCCAGACCGGACCGAGGCCGGCGGTGTTCGAGAACGAGGCGAACGGCAGTTGCCAGTCGCCCTCGCCGTCCGAGTACGACGCGTTGTAGCCGGTGTTCTCGATCTGGACGACGTCGCCCGGAATGCTGAAGTTGTAGAACTGCACGGCGCGCGCGGTGCTGAGGTTCACGCAACCGTGCGACACGTCGGCCCGGCCCTGCGATCCCACCGACCACGGGGCGGCGTGGATGAAGTACCCACTCGTCGAGATCGCCGTGTCGTCATACACCGGGTCGTCGTAGTACTGGGCGCCACCCGGGATGCACGCGGCGGGCGTGTGGAACGTCGGGCACGACTTCATGACCACGACGGGCGTCTTGTACAGCACGATCAGGGTGCCCTGGATCGTGGCGAACCCGCCCTTGCCGAGGCTCACCGGGTAGGTGGCCAACAGGGCGCCGTTGTTGAAGATCTGCATGGTGTGCGTCAGGTTGTTGATGATCGACAGGTGCTTGGCGCCGACCGTGAAGTGCGACGTCCAGTCACCCAGCCCCCAGATGCCGCTGCCGGCGTCGAAGCCTTTGAGATTCGCCGAGACCGTCACCTTGGTGCCGGCCGGCCAGAACGTCGCCGGGCGGAAGTGGACGGTGTCGGCGGTGAGCCAGTGCCAGCCACCAATGACGGCAGGTGTCGAACTGACCTGAATGCGCTCGAGGAGCGCTGCGCGTTCGCTCACGGGAATGCTGGTGTTGAAGTGCAGATCGATGGTCTCCCCGACACCGACGACGGCGCCGTCCAGGGGGGTCATGCCGGTGAGCAGGCGACTTCTTGCCGTCAGCGTCACGAACGTCGACGTCGATGTGGACGTCGATCCCGCCGTGCTCGTCGCCGTGGCCACCACGGTGTAGTGCGCCCCCTGATCGAGTGGCTGGCTCGTCTGCCAGGTCCGTCCGTCGGGTGACATCGCGCCGGTGAGCGGCGTTGACGAGCCGGCCTCGCTCAGCGAGACGGTGTCGAGATGACCGGTGCTCACCGACACGATGATCGGAGCATCGAGTCCGACTCCCTGCGCGGCATTCGACGGGCTCATGGCGATGGTCGGTGGCGCGGCCACGACGGGCGCACCGGCAACATGGACCGTACCGATGTTGCCCACCGGCGGTGCGGTGCCCGGAAGCGAGCACGATGTGAGGAGCAATCCGCCGATGGCAGCGCCACCCGCGAGCATGAGGCCTCCGCGGCTCCGCCAAGTCTGGTCAGCCATGCATCTCCACCGTACCATTGTTCGGTCTCAGGACGCGTTCGAACTACGCGATCAAAGGGATAACGCCGCCGCCTTCGCTGAGGTTTCGTTACGGTCTGGGTTACTGGGGGATCCTGAAGGAATGGTATCGCGCCTGCTCGATTGTCACGAACTCGCGGCACGCCTTGCGACATCCGATCCGCCCGTCGTGCTGGACGTGCGATGGACGCTCGGCGGACCGTCAGGGGTCGGCGATTTCCGGAACGGCCACATCCCCGGCGCGCATTTCGTCGACCTCGATCGAGAGCTCAGCGCTCCACCGGGTCCGGGACGCCACCCGCTGCCCGGTGCGACCTCGTTCGCCGCGAGCATGCGGCGGCACGGCGTCGGTCGCGCGCGGCCGGTGGTCGTCTATGACGCGGCCACCTCCACCTCCGCATCGCGAGCCTGGTGGCTGCTCCGGTACTTCGGGCACCCGGACGTGTCCGTGCTGGACGGCGGTTTCGCGGCCTGGACGGCGGCGGATCTGGCGGTGGAGGAGGGCGACGATCGCGATCCCGCCCCCGGGGACTTCGAGGCGCTGCCAGGTGGCATGCGGCTCCTCGATGCCGCCGGTGCAGCCGCCGTCGCTCAGGAGGGCGTGCTCATCGATGCGCGCGCGCCCGAGCGATTCCGTGGCGAGACGGAGCCCGTGGACCCGGTGGCCGGCCATATCCCAGGAGCTCGGAACCTTCCCGCTCAGCGAACCGAGCACCCGGACGGCACCTTTCTGTCACCGGCGGAGCTGCTCGATGTGTACGCGGCGGCCGGCGTCGCGGCGGGCGTGCCGGTGGCTGTGTACTGCGGCTCAGGAGTCGTCGCGACCACGGGGGTCTTCGCCCTCGGTCTGGCGGGCGTCGACGCTGCCCTCTACGCGGGCTCCTGGAGCGAGTGGATCACGGATCCGGCCCGGCCAATCGACGTCGGCGGGTAGGAGTTCGGCTGTTGTAAATGGAGGCCGGCGCTCCCCCGAACGCCGGCCTCCGAAGAAAGTGCTCCCGTTCCCCCAGACCTCGCGAACGCGTCGCACGGCGCTTGCGGGTCAAACGGAGAGTACTGCGTGCCGACGGGCGATGTAAAGCATCGGCTACTGACCTCGGACTGGGGGTACGCTAGCGCACGTAGCGGAGGTTCAACGGTGACCGCGGTACTTCCAGATCGATGGCTCAATGAGCTCAGTCGCACTTCGCGCGACCTGCGCCTCGTGCGGGGCGACGGGGCGTACGTGTGGGACGACGAGGAGCGCCGTTACCTCGACCTCACCTCGAGCGGCGGCACCACGTTGCTCGGGCACAACCACCCGCGCGTCAACGAGGCGATAACCGGCCAGCTGACCACCTTCAGCGGTGTGCCACCCGGGTTCGACTACGACCTTCGCGAGGAGCTGCTCGAAGCGCTGAGCTTCATCATCCCCGTTCCCCTGACCCATGTCAGCTTCACCACCTCCGGCTCGTCGGCGGTCGACCTCGCGCTCACATGGGTCGCTTCGGTGTCCCACCGTCCCCGCTTGATCGCCATGGAGCGATCCGACCACGGCTCCGGAATCGGCGGGCGGGGCGTCAGCAGCGGACGGCGTCTTGGTGAGATCGCGGGGCGCAGCCTGGACGTGGTGCGCGTTCCGTTCGACGACCTCGACGCGCTCAGGGAAGAGCTCGACGAGCGCGTCGCCGCCGTCCTGGTCGAGCCCGTCCAGGTTGAGGCAGGCATCCGCGTTCCCGCCGACGGGTACCTCGCCTCGGTCGCCGAGCTGTGCCGCGGCATGGGTGCGCTGCTCGTGGTCGATGAGGTGAGAACCGCGCTGCGTATGGGGCCGAACCTGGCAGCAGCCGCATCCGGGGTCGGTCCGGACATCGTCTGCCTCGGGTCATCACTGGCGAACGGCCTCCCGTTCGGCGTGATGGCGGTGGGTCCGTCCATCTCGCGAAGGGCTCGGGTTTCTCGCCGTGATCACGATGAGGCGTGTCCGCCGCTGGTGTGCGCAGCCGCCAACGCCACCATCCGGACCGCGCTGAGCCCGACCCTTCGGGCGCTGGCCGAGCTCACGTCCGAGCGCCTCCAGAGCCGCCTCCGCGCGCTGCGTCTCGGAGAGCTCCGTGACGTGCGCGGCTGCGGCGCGATGGTTGCGATCGAGACGAGTCTGAACGCTCCGGTGCTGCTGCGCCGCCTCGAGCAGCGGGGGATCCTCGCGCTACCCGGTGGGACCGGGAGCGTCCGCCTCCTCGCGCCGCTTATTCTCGAGCGCCGCGAGGCCGACGGCCTGGTCGAGGCACTCGCGGCGATCATCCTCGCGAGCCGACCCCCGCGCCGCCGGTCCCTCAGCGCGCCGCCCTCCGGTGATATCGAGGTGGTGCTCCCCGGCCGGCCGCTGCGCCGTCAGTCGCGACTCGCGCTCTGACCCTCGCCAGGCGTCACTTGAGGCGCTCAACGATCATGGCCATGCCCTGACCGCCGCCGATGCACATGGTCTCGAGGCCGATTGTGGCATCGAGCGTCTGCAGGTCGTTGAGCAGCGTGCAGAGGATGCGCGCGCCGGTCATGCCGAAGGGGTGACCGAGGGCGATCGCCCCGCCGTGCGGGTTGAGTCGATCGTCGAAGGGATCGAGCCCGAGGCCACGCGCTGAGGGGATCACCTGCGCCGCGAACGCCTCGTTGATCTCGACGGCGTGCACGTCATCCAGGGTCATCCCGGCTCGCTGGAGCGCCTGGCGGGACGCCTCGATGGGACCGAGTCCCATGTATTCGGGCTCCAGCGCCGTGAGCCCGGTGGAGACGATGCGCGCCAGCGGCGTGATGCCCAGCTCGCGTGCCCGCGTGTCCGACATGATCACGACGGCGGCCGCACCGTCGTTCAGGGGGCAGGCGTTGCCCGCGGTGACCGTCCCGTTCTCACGGAACACCGGCTTCAGCTCCGCAAGCTTCTCGAGCGTGGTCTCGCGCCGAGGCCCGTCATCCTTGGTCATCGCCCCGGCGCCGTCGGGGAGCGTGATCGGGACGATCTCGCGGGCGAAGAAGCCGTCGTCCTGCGCGGCGACGGCTCGCTGCTGGCTGCGCAGCGCGAAACGATCCATCTCCTCGCGGGAGATCTCCTCGCGAGCGGCGACGTTCTCCGCCGTCTGGCCCATGGCGAGGTAGATGTCCGGGAATCCCTCGGGGTTGCCCGGCTGGAGGCGCTCGTTCTGACACTGCGACATGTCGCTCGACCCGTTCATGTAGCGCGAGACGCACTCGACGCCGACGCTCAGGAACACGTCGCCCTCGCCCGCGCGGATCGCGTGCGCGGCCATGCGCGTGGTCTGGAGCGATGACGCGCAGTAGCGCGTGACCGTGGTCCCGGGGGCGTTGACCCGGGTGAGGATGCTGATGACGCGCCCCAGGTTGAATCCCTGTTCGCCGCCGGGTAGCCCGCAGCCGCAGATCAGGTCCTCGATCGTCGAACGATCCAGTTGCGGGAGGCGGTCGAGCACCTGGTTCACCACGCTCGCGGCCAGGTCGTCGGGCCGCACGTTGACCAGGGAGCCCTTCATCGCGCGTCCGATGGGTGATCTGGCGAGGGCGACGATGACTGGCTCTGGCATGGGTCTTTCTCCGATTGTCCTAAAAAGCTATTGTCGGCCGGGTGACGTACTTCATCACAGGCGCGACCGGATTCATCGGCCGCCACCTGGTTCCGCTGCTGCTCGCTCGAGGCGACCACGTCTTCGTGCTCGTCCGCCATGGCTCGCGTGCCCGCTACGTTGCGCAACGGGAGCGCCTGGACCCGGGGGGCAAGCGCCTGCACGTGCTGACGGGCGATCTCACCGAGCCGGGCCTCGCCCTGTCCGTCGACGACCGCGAGCAACTCCGCGGCGCCCAGTTCTTCCATCTCGCCGCGATCTACGACCTGACGGCGCCGGCCGACGAGACCGAGCGCGCCAATGTGACCGGTACCCGCAACCTCGTCGCGTTGGCCAACGAGGTCGGCGCCGGCTGCCTCCACCTGGTCAGCTCGATTGCCGTGGCGGGCCGCTTCAAGGGCTCCTTCACGGAGGCGATGTTCGACGAGGGCCAGGTACTCGACCACCCCTACTACAAGACGAAGCACGAATCGGAGCGGATCGTCCGTACTGAGGCAACGGTGCCCTGGCGTGTCTACCGCCCGGGGATGGTGATCGGCTCGTCCGAGAACGGTGAGGCGGATCGCGTCGACGGCCCCTACTACGCGTTCAAGCTCATCCAGCAGATGCGCGACGCCTTCCCCCAGTGGGTGCCGTTCATCGGTCCCGAGGGCGGACCGTTCAACCTCGTCCCGGTCGACTTCGTTGCCAGGGCGATCGACCACATCGCCCACCTCGACGGGCTTGACGGTCGCGCCTTCCACATCGTGGATCCCGCACCCCTGTCGCTCGGCGACACGCTCAACGTGTTCTGCAGGGCCGCGCATGCCCCTGAGTTCGCGCTGCGGATCGACCGGCGCATGGCGCGGATGATCCCCGGCGGTTTCAGCGCCTTGGGCTCACTCCCCGCCGTGAAGCGGATGCGCGAGCAGGCGCTGGCTCGTCTCGGGATTCCTGAGGCGGCCTTCAGCTACATGGACTACCCGGCGACCTTCGACGCGACCGAGGCGCAGGCGGCGCTCGCGGGCAGCGGGGTCGCCTGCCCGCAACTCCACGAGTATGCGTGGAAGGTGTGGGACTACTGGGAGCGACATCTCGACCCGCAACTGCCGAATCCTGCAAACCTGCGCCGCATCGTCGGCGGCCGCGTCGTGGTCATCACCGGGGCATCGAGCGGCATCGGACGCGCCGTCTGCAAGCACCTCGCGGTGTCGGGCGCGACGATCATCGGCGTGGCGCGGCGCACCGAGCAGCTCGAGGAGATGCGCGCCGAGGTGGAGAGCGCGGGTGGCAAGGCGTATGCGTATCCCACCGACCTCAGCGACCACGACGCGTGCACGCACCTGATCGAGCGCGTCATCGCCGACCACGGCCGAGTCGACGTGCTGATCAACAATGCGGGACGCTCGATCAGGCGCTCCGTGCTCGACTCGCTGGATCGCTTCCACGACTTCGAGCGGACGATGAAGCTGAACTACTTCGGGGCGATCGCGTTGATCATGGCCGTGGTCACGGGGATGCGTGAACGGGGCGACGGGCACATCATCAACATCACGTCGATCGGCGGCCAGGCGTACCCACCGCGATTTGCGGCGTACGTTGCAAGCAAGAACGCGCTCGATGCGTTCTCACGCTGCTTCGCCCCCGAGGTGGCGGCGGAGGGCATCGCGGTCACGACGATTCACATGCCGCTCGTGCGCACCCCGATGATCGCGCCCACCGGGATGTACAGAAACTTTCCGACCATCAGCTCGGATGAGGCTGCGGACATGGTCGTCGAGGCGCTCATCAAGCGGCCGCATGAGGTGTCCACGCGAGTCGGGAAGTTCGGTGAGCTCGTTCACGCGGTCGCGCCCAACGTGCATCAGCTGATCATGGCAGGCGCCTTCCATATGCTCCCGGACAGTGGATCGCACTCACACGCCGACGGCGAGGCCGCCGAGCCCACGGTGACTCCGGAGGCGTACGCACTCGGCATGCTGATGCGCGGGATTCACCTCTAACCGCTGCCGGGCGAGCGCTCCTCGGACACGATCCGGTTTGCGATGACACCGATTTCCGGAATCTCCACCTCGCAGAGCTGACCCGGCTGCAACCAGGGTGCCGGGCTCTGGCCCATGGCGACCCCTGCCGGGGTGCCCGTCAGGATGAGGTCACCTGGCTCGAGTGTGAAGGCGTCCGAGATATATGAGACGAGCGTCGCGACGTCGAAGATCATGTCGGCGGTGCTGCCGTTCTGGCGCAGCGTTCCGTCGACGCGACAGCGAACCGCCAGAGCCTGCGGGTCGGGGATCTCATCCGCACTGACGATCCAGGGTCCGATCGGGCAGAACGTGTCGAAGCTCTTGCCGCGCAGCCATTGATCACCGAGCCCGAGCTGCGCGTTTCGCGCCGAGACGTCGTTCGCACAGCAGTACCCGCCGACATGCGCGAGCGCGCGATCTCTGGGAATCCGTCGGCCGCCGGCGCCGATGACGACGCACAGCTCCGCCTCGTAGTCGAGGTCGTCGACCTCGATGGGCCGGACGACGTCATCGAACGGCCCGCGGATGCACGTCGCGAGCTTCGCGAAGAGGATCGGTCGAGTCGGGAGGTCGTTGCCGAGCTCGCGGGCGTGCTCTGCGTAGTTGCGGCCCGCGCAGACGATCTTCCCGGGACGGGGGACGGGTGGGCCGAGCGCGTAGAGGGGATATGAAGGCGCCGCGCCGCGCGAGATCAGGTCCGGAAGCGCCTCGGTGGCGGCGCGGGCGGCGACGTTGAGCTCGCGCACCGCGAGCACCGTCGCCGCGTCGGCGCCCTCCGGCACCGACACTGGCACGCCGCCCATGGCGCCGAGGATGTCGTCGAGGCGGTAGGCGCGATCGCCTTCGATGAGCGCCGGCACCGGCGCGGACCCGTCACGGATGGCGCCGATCTTCATGGCAGCTCCTTCATTGCATAGCCGGCGGCGGCGAGAACCTCGTCGTGGAGCAGTCCATTCGACGAGATGCCGGTGCCACCGAGGACGGGGTCGCCGCTGCGGTCGGTGAAGCGCCCGCCGGCCTCGGTGACGACCAGCTTCAGGGCAGCGTAATCCCAGAGATTGGCCCGCGACGTCCAGCCGATGTCGGCGGTGCCCCGGGCTACGGCGAGATGGGACATCGAGTTGCCGACGCCGCGTGCGTCCCAGCAGCGGCCGGCAAGCGCGACAAGCTCCTCGGACTGCTTGGTGATCACGAACCCGCGGATCGCCGTGTGCGTGATCAGCGCCTCGGAGATGTCCGATATCTTCGAGACGTGGATCGGTCGCCCGTTGAGGAATGCACCGCCCCCCAGCGTGGCGTGAAAGCGCAGTCGCATCGCGGGGGCGGAGGCGACGCCCACCACCGACTCCCCGTCGCGCTGGAGCGCGATGAGCGTTGCCCAGGTCTCGTTGCCACGGACAAAGCTCCGGGTCCCGTCGATCGGGTCGATCACCCAGCGCCAGGTGGCGCCCCGATCACCGACGACGCCGAACTCCTCGCCGATGATGGCGTGATCGGGGTGCTCGGCGCCGATCCGTTCGCGGGCGTAGGTCTCGATCGCCCGGTCGGCCTCGGTGACCGGTGAGAGGTCCGGCTTCGCGTCGATCCTGAGGTCGTGGGCCCGGAACCGCTCCATCGAGATGCCGTCCGCGATGTCGGCGAGCTCGAGGGCGAGCGCGAGGTCGTCTGTCACCGGGATGAGCTTAGCCTGGGATGCGCCACCGCCTGCACCCGCGTGTAGCCTTACCACTCGATTCCGCGTCGGTTGCAGGCGTCCAGACATCGAGAGGTAGTTCCATGGCTCACATCAAACTCGACGCGCTCGCCGAGAACGGCTACGCCATCCTCGGCGACGGTCCCGCGATCCCCCCGGAAGAATGGGAGCGGCTCGAGTACGTTGACTGGAAGTCCGGAGGGGACACCAACTTCGCGCCGCTCGCGTCGGCCCTCGGCGAGATGGAATGCGCCGGGTTCTGGGATCATGGCAAGCCCGACAAGGACGGCATCTGGACGTCGAACCGGGAGATCGCGCCGACGCTCTGCAAGTACGTCGAGGCGGTGGGCGCCCGCTATGGACGTGTTCGGGTGATCAAGCTCAACCCGTCGTCGGAAGCTGATGCCCTCCGCCAGCTGCATCAGGACGACAACAACCGCCTCAACCCGGATGGTGAGGGCTGGGTGGTCCGGTCGTGGCTGGAGCTCAACGCCCCCGAGGGATCGGAGTTCATCCTGCGTGAGGTCCGCGACGATCCGACGACCGAGAGCCGCATTCCGCTGCACCCCCGGCGCCAGCTGGTGATCGACACCGAGCGGCTCTATCACGTCGTGCACAACCCGGGGCCGAATCCGCGGTACGCGTTGATCACGTCGTTCGAGTCCGGCGACGCGCTGGATCGTTGGATCGCGTCGCAGCGACTGGAGGCGGCGCAGCCCGTCTAGCATCATCAGGCGCAGGGCGCCGCCGCCGATATACTGCGGACCTTCGCGTGCGAGCGGGAGTAGCTCAGTGGTAGAGCACTACCTTGCCAAGGTAGGGGTCGCGAGTTCGAGCCTCGTCTCCCGCTCCAGTCGCCCTTGAGGCGCCGGATCGAATTCATTTCGATCCCCGTGCGCTCGCCGAGCACCCTACCTTGCTTTGCGTCGAGTAAGCCAAAAGTAGGGGTGCAGCAAGTCGCCTCCACCACTTACCTAACAAAACGGTGCTAAGCTTCCGGCCGAGATGCCAGACTGGCTGCAGCCGTTGCAACCGAACCACCGGCCACCCGGCCGGACGCGGGCACCGGTCGGCGACGGCCCGCTCTCGTTCGAGCGGGCGGTGGAGCGCTTCGCCGCGGGCTATGTCTCGCGCAAGACGGGACGGCTCTTCAGCTCGACGAGCCGGGCGAACATCCGCCACAACCTCCTGGGCACCCCGCTGACGGGCTTCCGCCGGGAGCGGGGGATCGAGGCCGTCGCCGCCTGGAACGGCGACCTGGCGGCCGAGTACCTGCACTGGCTCCAGGTCGATCTCCGCCGCGACTCGGCCACCATCAAGAAGGTTCGCGGCCAGCTCCGCTCCTTCGGCGCCTACTGCGACGAGCACTTCGGCACCGACCACGCGGGCGGCGGGGCCCTGACGACGCTCCGGGTCTCGCCGGCGACCGACTACGAGCGCCGACGCGACCCCGCGCTCACGCAGGGCGAGGCGGCGCGCCTGCTCAGGGCCGCGCTCACGAGCCGCGACCGCCTGATCATCGCGATGCTCCTCTACACGGGCATGCGCCCCAGCGAGCTCCTGGCGCTCGAGGAGCAGCACATCCGCCTCGACCGCACCCCGCCGGTCGTGGAGATCCGCGGGACCGTGCACGACGCCGACGCGACCAAGACCCAGGCGGGCTTCCGCGATGTGCCGCTCACCGTCGGCCAGAGCATCCTGCCTCGGCTGCTGCGTGCGCACCTGACCGATCCCGCCAGGCCGGTGGGCGAGGGGCGCATGTTCCTCTCCCTTCGCAATGACCATTTCGGGCGGGCGCAGCCGCTCACGATGGAGGGCCTCAAATCGATGCTCGCGAAGCTCGGCGAGGCGACCGGCATCAGGTGCAACGCGTATCGCTTCCGGCACACGTTCTGCACCTGGTGCGCCGATGCCGGCATGCACATGCTCCATCTGCAGCAACTGCTCGGCCACGCCAGCAGCGACATGGTCGCCTACTACTACCGGGGCAAGACCAGCGAGGCGGTCCTTCAGGCGGCTGCGCGGGTGCGCTTCTGACACCCAGACCAGGCTAAGACGTGCGCTTCGAGTAGCAGGGCGCGTTTGCCGCTACGGCCGCTCGCGCGAAATCTGACACGATCCACTCCCGGGCGAGGATCGCGCGCTGCAGCGCGGCACAACCCACTACCCGGTCACGAGTAGACGCAACGGGCTCTGAGAACGCTCCGACCCAGCGAGAAGCGCCCGGACCGCCCTGTTCGCAGGACTGTCTCCTGCCGGACGGGGAACTCTCGCCCAGCCGCCCGCGACGGCCGGCAGGCTGGGATTATCCACAGGGCCGCTAGTTCGACCTCACGTTCGGCCACAACCTGCTCGCGACCGGCACTCAGCACCAGGCAATCCCGGCCCCGCTCCACGAATGCGGCGCTCGGTGACGAGTTGCTAATCGTCTCCCTCGGCCGAACTACGTGCCATGACAATGTTTCCAGGCAGGTCGAGTCGGCCTATGAACTCATCGGAGATCGATACGCGATGGCGGATCGCTTCCCTCAGCACACGGCCGTCCCGCTGCCGGCGTCCGTATCCCGGTTCGAGCCTGAGGCCGGTGTAGTGCTCAAGCGGATCGATGGGCTCACGGGCGTCGCGCCGACGCTCCAGATCGCCCGCGAGCGTCTCGAGCAACCGGCGGAACTCCTGTTCGTTGTCGAATGCTGCAACGACCTGGTGGCGGCGTTCGTGACGCAGCGGATCGTGCGCATACCGGCGCACTACGTAGCGCTGAATTCCGTCATCGTCAGCGTCCACGATCGCCATCCAACAATTGTGCGTCCGGTCACCACGCTTCAGGCCGACAGTCATTCCGGGGGGCCGGGACTCTCCATAGGTCCGCTAGTCCGATCTCGCGCTCGGCCCACAACCACGATCTCAACATCAGTCGGCGTCGGGTAGTGGGTCAGTTTGAGCTGGGAGGGCGAGGCGCAGCGTGCCGGCCTATGAAGGCCGCGGGAATCGAAATGAGGAGAAGAAGAAGCACCGCCACCACCGGGATGCTGCTGAGGAAAGTCCAGGATTGCGCCAAGCCGAGAAGCAAGAGCACGAAGGCGCCTGCGAGAAGCCACCACCGACGGCCAGCGAGCCAGCGCACGCCCCGATTCTCTCATGGATCGCGGGTACCCAAGGAGCGCGATGATCTCCTCGATCTTCCAGATGTGGTCGCTGACGCCAGCGGCCACGGACGGTGCCGGGGACTGGGCTCGTCAGGTTGAACGCCCGTCAGTCCCCGCCTTTATCGCCGACTGAAGATCCGGCGCGACGAACCAGCCTCTCGGACTACCTCTCGATGTAGGTGGTGATCGGGGGGAGGACGCCGTGGGTCTCCATCAAGGCAGCAGTCTCGGGCGGAGGCGAAGCCAGCATCGCCTGCGCGGCCGCCAGGTCTTCGATGTCGGCTGTGACGGCGATGTTGTTGCTCCCGTCGGCCGCCGCATAGTCCGTCACGTTCGTGGCGTATGGACTGAGTGCGCCCGCGCGTTCGGCCTTGCCCTTGAGCCAGCGTTCGACATCGACGACAGCGTGAGTCATGACCACTTTCGGCATGCCAAGCCTCCTTCGGGGACGCTCGGAGGGTCTTGGCGAGGATGCCGACCCTACCGAGTACGCGAAGTATGTGTTTTCGGTATGGGCAAGCGGCGGTCACCCGCTCGCCGCATCCTGACCGACGCCGATTGGCCCTTCGCTTCGAGGCACCCGGTTCGTCAGGTCGAATGCGCGTTAGTCCCCGCCTTTGTACGAGTACCCGACCGTCCCGGGTGCGCCGCTATCGTGAGCGCCCGAGTCCGAACGGATCAGCCTGTCACGGAAGTGGTCGCGCGGAGGTCCTTAGGGGCCAGCTCCACGGGGGTAGTCGATCCCGAGGATCTGGGTGCATACGTTCTTGTGTAGTGCCATTCAGCCCTTGTAGTGCGTCTACGGTCGGGCGCATGCTGCCAAGTTCGGACCAAACCAGGAGGCGGAATCCATGCGACGACGACTACTTCTCCTCGCGCCGATCGCGGCGCTGCTTGCAGCCAGTGCGGGCTTAGCGACACAGGCCTCGGCGTCCACTCTAGCGAAGGACCCCGACGTGCTCTACAAGAGCACTGTCACCCCACTCCCCGGCAACCTGCCCAGCCAGCCGTTCCAGGCCCAGCAGACCTCCGAGTTCGGCAACCGGGTCGTTATGACCAAGACCGCCCAACCGCTCGGCAACGTCACGGTGACGATGAGTTCTTGGGGGTGTCAGACCGGTGGCGGCACGACCTGCGTCACCACCAAAGGTGCCAAGTTCACTGAGCCGATCACGCTCAATCTCTACAAGGCCCCGTCGACTGGCAGCATCGTCCCGGGTAGCCTGATCGTGTCGGTCACTAAGACCTTCTCGATCCCATACCGCCCATCAGCGGACAACGTCAACTGCACTGGTGGCGCGTGGTTCGACGGCACCCAAGGCTGCTTCAACGGTTTGGCCCACAACATCGTGTTCAGCCTCGCCTCCCTGCACATCACGCTGCCACAGGACTTCGTGTTCGGCATCGTCTACAACACGAGTCAGTACGGACCTGACCCGAACGGATGTGATCTGGTCGCTGGAGCGAACTGCCCCGCCGACTCGCTGAACGTTGCCTTGTCGCAGGATCCGACCAACGTGACCAAGGGCAGCGACCCCGACTTCGGTAAGGTGTTCTGGAACACCGCGACCGCCACTGACTACTGCGACAGCGGCGCCGCCGGATCAGGCTTCTTCCGCCTCGACTCGCCGACTGCAACCTGCTGGGGCGTCAACTCACCGTACACGAGCGCCCCGTTCTACGTCCCGGCTGTGCAGTTCATGGAGACCTAAAGCCAAGCTGATCTTCGCTAGGCTCAGAGAGCGCCCAACGCGGGCGCTCTTTTTGTGTGTCTGTGGAAACCCTAAGCCTGGCGTTCCGTGAAGGAACGCCTATCACTAGGTCGAGCGCCGTCCCCTCCTTGATCCGCTTGGCACCAGCGAGGTTCACGAACACGCGAGCCCCGGAGACATGGAGCTCGAGGTTGCCTCCCGGAGATCCACAATCGTGAAGCGAGGCAGGCCGAGGTTCGAGGCCGTTTCGCGCCGCCAAGTGACGTCGCCCCAGCTCACACGAGTGTGCTTCACTCGATCACGTCAGGTCGTCGTCGCTTGACGTCACCCGCCGTGACTCCGTGTCGAAGAGCATCGATCCAGCGGGGAAGTAGGCGCCGCAAGGCCATTTTCTGGTCCTCGCGTATTCGGATTTGGAGCCGGACCTTGCCAAGGTAGGGGTCGACGAGTTCGAGCCTCGTCCTCCGTTGTGGCGCCGGGATTGCGCGCGCGAATTGACGTCTTGCGACGGACACGATCGGTCCACGGAACGATTGAAACCGCGAGCGACGACCGCACTAGCACAGCCACTATTGCCCCTTCGGGTCGCGAACGGAGCAACTGATGAAAGCAGCACGGTTCAGTCGGTTCGGGGGCCCGGAGGTCCTCGAGATCGTGGATCTTCCGGACCCGCACCCGGGCCCCGGTGAGGTCCGGATCGCGGTACATGCCGCCGGCGTCAATGCGAGCGACTGGAGGAAGCGTCAGGGCCTGATGGGCGGGGATCTCCCGCAGACCATGGGCTACGAAGCCGCGGGGATCCTCGACGAGGTCGGTGAGGGGGCCGCGGATGTTGCCGTCGGTGACCGCGTGTTCGGGTTCGGCCGAGACGGTGCCGCGCAGGCGGAACTGGCCGTGCTCTCCGCCTGGGCGCCGATCCCGCCGTCGCTTGACTTCGCCGGTGCCGGCGCACTGCCCTCGGCGGTCGAGACGGCGGCGCGTGCGCTCGACCAGCTCGGGGTCGGAAGCGGGAGCACGGTGCTCATCAATGGGGCCTCGGGGAGCGTCGGCAGCGCCGCCGTCCACCTCGCCGTTGCGCGCGGCGCACGAGTGGTCGGAACCGGCAGCCCTGCCACACATGACCGTCTGCGCGGGCTGGGCGCCGAACCCATCGCGTACGGCGTCGGCATGACGGAGCGGGTTCGTGCACTCGCTCCCGAGGGCGTCGACTGGGCGCTCGACGTCGCCGGGAGCGGCGTCGTCCCCGAGCTCATCGAACTCGCGCGCGGCGCGGAGCACGTCATCACGATCGCCGGCTTCACCGGAGCCCGGCAGTACGGCGTGCGGTTCAGCCGCGGCGACTCCGGACGCGCGATCTACGCCCTCGCTCAGGTCGGCGACCTGGTCGAGTCCGGGAGGTTCTCACTCCCGGTCGGACGGACATTCCCCCTGGCCGACGTCGCGGAAGCACATCGCGTCGGCGAGGCCGGGCGCGTGCGCGGAAAGCTCGTGCTTCTGGTCGACTGACCAAGCGTCCGCCACTACCATTTTGCCGACAACAAGGCCACGTGGAAAGCTCCTACGCAGCCCGGTCGGTTCCAACCAGCGGCTATGAAGACGCTAACCGCTGTGGGGGGTCTCCCGTCGAAACACGACGCGATAATCACCCCCACCGAGCGGCTCGGTTCTATGGCTGAAGCCGCGGCTGCCAAGCACCTCATACAGTGGGAGTGGGTCGAGCGGGGCCACCAGTTCGAAGGCTTCGTCTGGAGCCATGCTCTCAATCATGTTCATGATCGCGTCGAACGGATCCTCTCCAGCTGCCAGGATCGGCCGTACATCCAGAGTCGCCACGCGCCAACCTCCAGTCGAAGTCCTTGGGACCTACGGTTCACCGCGACAGGTCATTGCGCCACCTGTTTCGTTGACGATCGATCTCGCCTGCTCAGGGCCAGCGGAAACGCGCGCCTGCCCAGGTTGCCTGCGAACACGATCGCTCCGGCCGCATACAGTGCACCCGCGGCGCGGGCGATCGCGCTATTGGTGGCAACGACGCCGATGAGCACGCCGGTGAATCCGCTGAGCAGCAACGCGAGCGACACTCGAGCCACGCGCTTGTCGAACATCTGGTGCAGCATCGGCGCGGGTCGCTGCGGGGAACCTGACCTCACGGAGTGCAGCCTGGTCAGGAAGGGGAGGATCAGGTACGACTTGCCGATGATGGCGAAACCGAACCAGCCTGCCACCAGCGCATACCCATAGGCGACCACCCAACCGCCATCGACGAGGTGGCCTGAGGCGATTCCGAGACCAAGCCCCGTGGCCACCAGAAGGGACCCCAGCGAAGCGAGGGTGTGCCACTGCTCGATGGATAGCCTCGTCGCGCGCCGGGAGTGCAGGACCAGCAACAGATCGACGACGTGGAGCAGCGCGGCGAGCGCGAGGACGGCCGCGAAGACGACGACAAGGCCCGGCCCGTGAGTCAGCAGAAGGCTCGCGACGAGCCCCAGCAGTCCCGTGTTCCAGATCGCCAGGTTGACGAAGGCGAGGACCCGCCCTCGGTATTTGGCGTCGGTGAAGAGCTCGGTGAGCCGGTAGGACACACCCATGAGGGTCAATCCGAGCCAGCCCGCGAGTCCAGCGTGAGCGTGCGCGGCCAGCATCCGGTTCGAGATCGCGAACCACCCGAACTGCCAGTTGAGGGCATAGGCAGCGCCAAAACCGAGGGTGATCACCAGCCAAACGTGCGCCGAAAGCATGTAGAAGGCCATCGGATGCCAATTCGATACCGAGGGGTAGCTGCGCAGCATCTGGGAAACGAAGTGGATCAACCCGCCGACGATGAGCGTTCCGAAGATGGCAACCCCGGGCGACCAGATGAGGTAAAAGCTCGGAACGAAGCCGGCGATGCCGGCTGCCATCAACCAGTAGTTCCAGCGGCCGAGCCTGGCTCCGCGGAGGGTGCCGCCCAGCGCAGCGGGAAAGAGTTGGTAGGTGGCGCCAATCATGGTCATGGTGATCCAGCCGAGGACCGCGAGATGCGTGAGCGCGAAGATCCGGGGATCCGCGTTGGTCACGATGAGCACCGGTGCGACGAGTGGGACGGCAAGGGCGAAGAGGATGAAGGCGACCAGCCCCGTGGCAAAGTACCGTCCGGGCAGGCTGGCTTCCGGCGAGCGTTCCGTACGACCTGCCCTCAACACGCCGCCCCCGCTGACCGTTTGGTCTCCAGGTCGAGACTAGGGACCTTCGACCCTTGCCCGACCCCTCGGTGTGCGAAGATCATTACCCTGATACTAATGGTTAGTAGAGGACTAAGGATATGAGCAAGCTCAGGTTGCGGAAATCCAACCTTGTCGCGGCGAGCGCAGTCAGCGCGGCGGCACTCGTCGTGGCGGGCGTATTCGGCTGGGGCATGGGACTCGCCGCTGGATCTGGCCCGGCGACGGTGCCTGCAGGACAGATCTTCCCGACCACCCTCACCGCGACAGCCAATTATCCGACGCTGAACCCTGCGGCTCCGCCGCACCTGCCACCGCCGGACGGTGTCATGGAGTCTCGGCAAGGCAACCAGGTGACCGTGAACTTGACCGTCACGCGCAAGGACATCGAGATCGCACCGGGCATCGTCTATCACGCATGGACGTTCGACGACTCCGTGCCCGGTCCCGTGATCCGGGTCACGGTGGGCGACGTCGTCCATGTGAACGTGACCAATGCTGATCCGCAGATGGACCACTCCATAGACTTCCACGCAGCCCAGGTCGCGCCCAGCGTGGACTACACGGAGATCGCCCCGGGCACCACGAAGTCGTTCGACTTCACGCCGAACCATGCAGGCGTCTTCATGTACCACTGCGGCAGCCCGCTGGTCATCCAGCACATGGCCAACGGCATGTACGGCGCAATCATCGTCGACCCGAAGGTTGCACGCGCGACGGCCCGAGAATATGTGATCGTGCAGAGCGAGTTCTACACCGCACCGGATCCAGCCACACAGCTGAAGGACGAAGTGAACGGTAATGCGCAACTGGTCGTCTTCAACGGCTACTGGGACCATTACAAGATCGCGCCACTGATGGCGAGTCCAGGTCAACTCATCCGTCTCTATGTGGTCGACGCGGGCCCCAACTACTGGTCCGCCTTCCACGTGATTGGAGCCCTGTTCAGCACCGTCGAAGCGAGCGGGAACCCCGCCAACCAACTCCAGTGGGTGCAGACCGCCTCGGTGGCGCCGGGAGACGGCGCCGTGTTCGAGCTGACCATCCCGGATACCGGCGTCTACTCGTTCGTCACCCACTCCTTCGGTGACGTCAACAAAGGCGCGGTCGGCGCGATCAAAGTGGAGCCTGATGCCCCTGCCCAGCCGCTGGTGCCGTGAAGGTTGAACTGACGCGGACCGCGGACTACGCCATACGGGCCGCGCTGGTCATCGCTGACGCAGAAGCGGGTGGGCTGACAACAGCCGAGATCATCAGCCAAGCGGACATCCCCGCCACGTATGCGCCCCAAGTGCTGAGCCGGCTGGTTCGGGGTGGAGTCGTGACGAGCAAGCCGGGTCCCAACGGCGGATACCATCTTCGGGATACAGCGGGCGGGGTGTCATTGCTCGAGGTCATCGAAGCCGCAGAGGGGCCGATGACGGCGACCCGATGTGTCCTCCGCGGCAGTCGATGCTCGGCGGCGCGCCCGTGCAGGATTCACTTCGTCATGGCCGATGCCCGGGGTTCCATGCGCAGTGTGCTCGCTGATATCAGCCTCGATCAGCTGAGACGCGAGGTATGACGCCACGCGGTCTTCGACGGGTCCGGATGCGGTCACTCAGGGTGACCGTTGACCGCGTGCGGTCTCTGCCGCACCGGCCCGTCGGCGTCAGGCACTCGCCGGCGGGCATGACCCTTGAGACGCACACGGTGCGAAACACCGTCTTCTCTGGCTGGCGCGCAGTGTTCGTTTCGGCCACGGTCCTGGCCGGCGCTGTGCTCTCAGCATGCGGAGCATCGGCTCAGGCGCAGGTCGCACCGGTGCTTCCAACTGGATGGGCCACGTCCGCCGACCCGTCCATGATCTCAATCAGCCTGAGCGACGGCCGATTCCAGGCATCCAATGTTTCTCTTCTTCTGGCACAGCAGGTCATGTTCATGGTGTTTGATGCCGGTTCTCATCCGCATGGGCTGGAAGCCTCGTTGCCGATGGCCGCAGCTCTGGTCGTCGACCCGGCGACGAATGCTCAGCCTCATGCGATCACACAGTTGGACCTCACGGTCCAGCCCGAAGAGGAGCTGGATGTGACGTTCACGCCGACCGTGGCAGGCACCTACGCGTTGAACGTCGATGGCCATCTGGCGGCGCACCTGGTCGTGTTGGCGGCGGCCAACGCCCCCATCACATAAGACATTGCCAAGCACGATCGCACGGGCATAGATCGGACGCTCGCAGCCAAGTCCTCGTCACAACCCGACCCGCCTCAGGTGCGGTTGGCAGTCAAAAGCCCGAACGTGGGCGACTCCCAAGAGATACCGCCGAATAACGGGGTGAGCATCCTGATGCGGCTATCTCCGTCTCTGTGGCTGTGGGGAAACGATACGGTGCGCCCGTTTGATACGGGAAGCCAGACCGTTCACGATTGACTCGACGTGATAGGTGCCGGCCTCGACCTCACGACCGCTGACGAACTCATGCTGCTGGCAATCGAGCCCAAGACGGGTCGGATCGCAGCGCGTCCGCCGCACAGCCTGCCACTCGCACTCGCCGGCGCGATGCTGATGCAGCTTATCCACGATCAGCACATCACAGTTGTCGAAGACAAGGTTGTCGCGGGCGAAGACACGGGACAAGCATGGTGCGATGCAATCCTCGCGCGTATCCGCCGCATGCCCATTCCGCAGGGAATCGGATACTGGGTCGTTGCGGTCGGCGCTCAGCAGTTCCGCGCTCAAGACCGCGTGACGTGGCGGCTCATCGAGCGCGGCCTGGTGAGTCTCGATGTGCGACCTGTGCTCGGCGGCGTCTTCTCATCTATGCATTACGTCGTCGCGCAGCCGGGCGTTAGAGATGCAATTCGAGGTCGAGTCGCCGCGGCGATGGCAACCGACGAGTCCGTCGACGCTCAAACCGCGTCTTTGATTGCGATGGCTGCCGCCTGCGGGATTCTCCATCGCCTCAGTCCCGGAGGACAACGGACGGTGGCACGACGGCGACTATTGGCGATACTCCAGGCCGACGAATTCGCGACCGGCGAAGCAGTCACCGCGGCACAATTTGTGTCCGCAGCCACCTTCGAGGTGTACTCGGCGGTATGCGCCGGCGGCCACCCTGGCGGCGGTGGTGGCCACGGGGGCGGTCACGGTGGCCACTGAACGTTGCCTCGCGTGCACACCCGGCAATACCCGGTAGAGGACATTTAGAGCGAGTCGCTGCAACGGGTTAAGCCGCGTGCGTGCCGCCCCTCGACGTCGAAGCACGGTGCTGTGGGAGATGACCATCGCCGGGGCCGACCTCAATCTCGTCAACCTCGACGGTTCGCGCCCAACTCGGTGTTGGTGGGCGGCGCAGAGTGCTGGGCAGGAGTGCCACGATGACTGGGCGCGACGGTTTCCGCGCGGGCCACGGTGTGAGGCCATCGGTGATGACGACCACAAGGTCGGGTCGAGCCGGCGACTGCAGTGCGGTTTCGATGGCAGTTGCCATGTTTGTCCCGCCGCCGCCCAGAAGCGCCATCTGCCGCCGCGGAGGCCCCGCAAGCCGACGCGCGGCCACGTCGGCTGCGAACACGGTCAGCAGGTCGCGGCGCACGCCGAGTGTGCGAAGGCAGCCATGCACTTCGCTCCACGCACGTTGCAGCGCTGCCTCGTTGACTGACCCGGACGTGTCCACGATGACGGCAACCCTGGGCAGCGGACGCTGCATGGACGGCAGCACAACTCGCGGAACCTGTCGACGGGGCGGGCGGCGGTATGAGTAATCCGAAGCCCCGGACACGGCGGCTACGGCTGACCGGATGGCGGCGCTCAGCAGCTTTCTCCAGTCCAGCTTCGGCCGAAGCGTCGCCTCTGCCCATCGAAGCCAACCACCGGGAAGTGTGCCGGCCTGTTTGCCGGCGGCAATCATGATCGCTTCGGCCACACGGCGCCTGAGGAGCAGCGACTCGCTACCCGAGAGTCCGATGGGCAGCGACGCAGACGCTTGGGCATCGAAATCGTTGGAATGAGCATGACACCCTCCGCCGCAATCGACGAGTGGGATGTCGGGCGGGCGTCCCCGTTCGCTCAGATTCGCGTAGTAGAACTCGGCCACCTTCCCGGGCGGCGACTTGAGAGTCTCGGGCAACACCGCGGGCTGCGGCAATACGACCTTCGCGTTGCGCAGGTCGTCGTTGATCTCAGCATCGGCGGCGAGATTCCATAGGAAGCGTGCAGAGTCGTCAGTGACAATCGCCGTCCTCGCGCGACCCGCATGATCGCGAACCACATGGCCCACTTCGTGCAACAACACGCCGGCCACCTCCTGAACGGACCAATCGATCAGTTGCTGTGGGTTGATGAACAGCCGCCATTTCTCATCGACTGCGAACGTCGGCGTGGAGTAATCCGCGACGGGACTGAGGGCGTACAGAGCGATCGCCAGGAACGGGTGCGACTCGGCGGCGAGCAATCGGGCGGCGGCCAGCCGCGTGAGGTCGAGGCGAGCGGGCCTATCGACGGCCACGGGTAAGAACATCGAAGAGCCCGGCGGTCTTCAACACAGGGGTCATCTGTGACAGCACCTCGGGTGGCGGCGCGGCCCCCTCTGGGCGGTGGGCGATCAGCGAACGCACGGCGGCAACCGCGATGTCAGCGTGCCCGTCCTGCGTACCCGCAGCGATCGCCAGCCACGCCGCCTCCCAGCGTTCAGCCGTGTTGTTCGCCAGGACTGCAGCGGTAACGGCAGCCAAGGCGGCGTACGCGCGATCACCGCGTTCAGGGAGCCTGAACGCGGTCGGATCGCGGAGCACGGCCTCCGGATCGGGCAGATCCAAGTCCTCGCGCCAGGCGAGGAACTCCGCGGCAGCCGCCGGGCCGACGGCGCCGGCAACAAGCACGGCCCTCACCGCATCCGCGGCACCGCAGGCGATCGTCGCGGCGATCAGCCGCGCTGCCATCTCCCAAGATCGCGGAGAGGGCCAGGCACGCCCGGCCATCGCCTCATTGCCGGGATGAGCGTGGAGGAGGTGTCCCCGAGCGATCACGAAGGCCCCAACGGCAGCACGCGCGGCTGTCAGTTCGCCGAGAAGTTGCTCCTCGTCGAGGAGTGGCACGTCGGCTGGGTGAAAGCCGGCGAGCACCCCTTCGGCCCATTCGCGCGCGTCGAGATCCCAGTCCAGGTGGCAGAACCGGTTGGCAAGGGGCGGCGAGAGGTCCCAGCCGTCGGCTGCCTGTTCCGGCGGATTTGCGGCGGCGACAACGGTCACTCCATCGGGAAGCGCGAGATCGCCGACGGTGCGTTCGAGCACCACGCGCAGCAGAGCCGCCTGCACAGCCGGCGGCGCCGTGGAGATCTCGTCAAGAAACAGGACTCCGCGGCCGCTCTCCGCAAGCCGCTGAGCCCACGAAGGGGGAGCGAAATGGACGCTCTCACCCAGAGGGGAGACGATCGGGAGGCCGGCGAAGTCCGAGGGCTCCCGAATACTGGCAATCACCGTCTCACACGGCAGTCCGGCCGCCATGGCCATCTCCCGGACAGCCGAACTCTTGCCCAAGCCGGCTCCACCCCAGAGCAACACGGGCACCCTGGCGCCGACCGCCACGCCGAGGGCCGAACGGATCGTCGTACTCATCAGGTGGCCCCGTCGAATCCGAAAGACAGCGTGATCGGTGGCTGGCGCGAAGCAAGGACTGTGACGTCAACCGACGTGGGCTCGTCGGGCAGGACCAGGAACGTTTGCTCGTAGGCATCGACCTGCATTGGGCCTGACTGGGCTTTGGATGACGGCCCGATGGTGTAGGCGCCGGGGACTGTCACGGTGAGGGATACCGTCCCCGCGGCCACCGAAATGAACGGCAGACTGGGAAGGCTGGAAGATCCGCTGAGGGTGCCTGCGTCGATCTTGCCTCCACCGGCCACCGTTCGGGTCGCCGCGATGGTGCCAGGCAGGGAGACACCGTCAGCCACCTGCACGGACCCTACGGATCCGGTGGCACTCGATAAGGGGAGTCCGGGTGACGATGGCACGCTGTGGGTATCCACGAGAACGGCACCGACGAGGATGGCGATGGCGACCCCGACACGTACGCCACGTTGCGTAGCCGAACGCGGCCGTCCACGGCGCTGCTTCGGCTTGTTCTTCAAAGCCGACTCGGCCAGTCGCGCTACGGCTTGATCCGTATCAGCTCGCAACTCGCGGAGGGCGTGATACGGCAGCTCTCGAAACCGAGCGGATTGACGCCGGACCTCGGGTTGTGGATCGAGGGCTAGCCGTGCGAGGACGCTGATGGGGATCCGAGCCCTTGCCATTGGAATTGCCGCTCGGACCCGCCAGAGCGGATGGGTCTCAGCGCCATCCTGGCGGGCGGCGTTGGCGTGCCAAACGGCAGGGTTGGTCTCCGTGGAGCCGGGGTGCCCGGAGCACGCGATGGGATCGAAGTGCGGATCGGAGGCTCCGGCACCTCCCAGGGCGAGCCAGGTCAGCAGTTGATCAGACAGGTCCGCGGGGCATGCCGCGTTGGTCGCCGCCGCGCGGAGAATCCATGCCGGCTGGGAGAAGTCCCCGCACAAACGGCGCAAACCCTCGGATGTCGCGCCCGGATGGGCCGCGGCAACGCGCCGGACGTAGGGATCCTTGTCGGCCAGGAGACGATCGATGACCTCGGGTGGCGCAGATGGGTTCGTGGCTGCATGCAGCTTGAGCCAGGCCCCCGTGAAGCTGCCACACCATTCCATGAGAATGGACGATGCGCGCGGGTTGGCAGCGACAGCGACCTCGACCGCGGGAAAGGTGGACCAGAGCAGCCGACGGTGGAGACGAATCGAACACGCAGTGTGCTGGGCCGCAATCACGGCCACATTCCAGTGCCCCCTGCGGAGGGACCGGTTGGTGATCCAACGCAGCAACGGCTCCCGGCTTGCGGGATTACCCGCCAGTGCGCAAGCGACTGCTCGGCTGTTTCCAAACAGAAGTGCCAACAGCCAGAGTTGCGTGCTGCTGCTCGCGGGATTCGCGGCGGCCCCAGACGCCCTAGCGGCCGCTCGGGCGCGCAAGGTTGGACCGGACCGTATCGCCGGTGCATCTGCGCCTGCGAACGCGGTTCCGGGTTTGTCCGTCACGACGGGCGAGCCTGGACTGGCCGGGCGTTGCGCGAGAGGGATGCATCCAACCCGAGAAGGCCGGCCACTACTGATATATCCGCTCCGCCGGCGAGCCTGGCTGATCCCACCGGTCGATTGTCTCCTCTGCATGCTTCGACCTGGGACGCCGAGGCTCATCTGTCACTTCGCGTCCGTGATCTCGGAGTTGATGGCCGCAGCCCCAAGCGACCGCCAGGCTGGAACATCTTTGCTTTCCTGCCCAGCGCCGCCTTTGGATTCGTCCGGTAGCCGCCCGGTGGCGTAGCGTATCCACCGCTGGAAGTGGCTCGTTCCATAGTTGTTAGGAACTGTCGTACACCGGAGGGAACGCGATGTCAGGCCAGGTTCCCCGTCGATCCACCCACCCGGGCCTGCGGCGCGCAGGGGCTCTCTCCGCGCTGGTCGTCGCGATGGTGGCCAGCGGGTGCGGCACCACCACGGGCCATCCCAGCGCCAGAGCGTCCGTCACTCCGTCGCCCGCGCAGACGGCTCGTCCAAGCGCCGCGCCGACACCTGAGCCTTCCGACCTGCTGGCCGGGATCACCGTCACGCCGTCGGATGAGACGGCAGCCGCCGAAGCCGACAACGCGCTCACGGTGGACGTGCTGCATCAACTCGAGCTGAGCAAGCCGAATGCAAACTTCGTGGATTCCGCATACAGTGTGGCGACCGCGCTGGCGATGCTGGAGCTCGGCGCCAAGGGCGACACCCAGACCCAAATCGCGGATGTGATGCACGCTGCCGGTGTCACACCTGAGCAGCAGGCGGCTGCCTGGAAGCAATTCGATGCTTCGCTCCTGGCGACCGCTCAGGCGGACGGCATTTCGCTCGATGTGGCCAACGCGATCTGGCTACAGAAGGGGTTGCCCTTCGACCCCGCGTTCCTGAACACTCTGGCGACGAACTTCGCCGCGCCATCCAATCAGGTCGACTTCAACGGTAACCCGACGGGCGCGGCTGCGCTCATCAACAAGTGGGTCAGCGACGCCACCCACGGAATGATCCCTTCGGTGGTCAATGCGAGCAGCGTCAAGTCTGCAAATCTCGTGCTCGCCGACGCGATCTACTTCGACGCCCACTGGAAGAATCAGTTCATCGTCGATTTCACCCAGCAGGAGCCCTTCCTCCTGTCCGACGGCAACCAGGTGACGGCCAACATGATGCAGGGCGGCCCATGGACGTTGCCCGCCTACATCGGTGCGGGGGTGACCGCGGTCGAGCTTCCGTACGTCGGAAACCACTTCGTCGCCGACGTGATCATGCCGACCTCCCAGACCCTCGGCGCGTTCGTTGCAGCCCTGACCCCGGCGACACTGACGTCGATCGATCAGCAGCTCACGCCAATCGACATCAACATCACGATGCCCCGATTCAACATCGCATCATCGGAGTCGCTGATTCCCATTCTCGAACCTCTGGGCATGACCGATGCGTTCACCGCGGCCTCGGACCTCAGCGGGATCGAGCCGAGCAACCAGATCCACGTGGGCGTACTCCTGCAACGGGCGCTCATCCATGTGGACGAAGTCGGGACGACCGCCGCGGCAGCGACCATTGTCAGCGGTCTGGGAGCGGGTGGTGCGCCGCCCTACACGCTCATCGCGATCGACCATCCATTCCTGTTCGTCATTCGTGACACCACCTCCGGTGCCATTCTCTTCACCGCCCAGGTGGCCGATCCGACGGCATCGTGACAAGGGGCGGTCTCTCAATCGATCTCGCTGGCGTCACGGTGCGTACGATCACCGCGCCGAACGAACTCGGTCTCTTCAGTCAACTCCCTTACGTCCTCAACGAGGAACTCACCGGCGACCTTGCTGACGGACACCGTCGACCGGAATGGATGCGGGTCGCGCTTCGAGGTGATCGGCTCCTGGCCACGGCGGCGTGGTGGAGCCGGCCGGGAGCGGGCGAACCCGGGCTCCTGGACGTTCTCGACATCGAGAATGCACCCAGATCACCCTGGCGGTCAGGTCCGGCCGACAGCGCTTTCACGAAACCTTAAGGCTGCCCAAAGGCAGGTCGTTAGGCTCCTGCGCATGGAAACCTTCGTCGTCCGCGTGTGGTCGCCCGGCGCCGACGATGGCCCTGAGGGGGTACGGGGAACTGCGGTGCACCTGAGCTCGGGCACAACGATCACGTTCACCGAGCCAGGTGCGCTCATCCGCTTCCTGACCCGCGAGGGGAGCGGCGGCGGCGACCCAGGAGCCCGGCGTCGAGCTCGCTTGCTGCCGCCCAGCGCCGAATGCTAGACGTATCCTTCAACAACCACCGCAAGAGGAGACCAGAGATGTCCAGATCGGTGCTCGCAGGGCTCGCAGGATTGACCGTCGCGTTGCTGGCAGCGTGCGGATCGTCGTCCTCCGCCGGCACGCCGACCCCCGGCGTTGCGCAGACACAGCCACCCACCCTCGCGTCCACGCCGACGCCGGCTCCGACCCCGACTCCCGCCCCGGCTGCCGTCGATCTCTCCGGGGGCTGGTCGGGTTCGTACACCGGTCCCTTCAACGGCAGCTTCACGCTGACGTGGACCCAGTCGGGGGGAAACCTGGACGGCACCATCCATCTCTCATCTCCCGCAGACACCCTCCACATCAGCGGCACCGTGTCGGGCGGCGCCATCGCCTTCGGCGCTGTGGGTGTCGTCACCTACTCGGGCACGGTCTCGGGCAACAGCATGTCCGGGTCGTACACCGACGTGGCGAACGGTCAGACCGGCTCATGGAGCGCGAGCAAGTCCTGACCGCGAGAGACAGCTACGCCGTCTGAGTCGCCCAGGCCGATCCTGTCCATACCCAGACGTCGATTGGCGTGATCGCACCGGGAGCCTCGCTCAACTCACCGACAAGGAGCAGCGTTCCTGAGCCGGATGCCGTGAGCGCACCTTCGATGATCCTTGGTTCCGGCACGGGTGCCAACGACATCCAATCCGTGCCGGTCCACTGCCAGCGAGGCAGCGGGACGAGTGCCGTCGGCCCCTCGCCGAAGAGCAGCAATCTTGCCGCGACCGGATCCCAGCCCAGGCCGAGAATCTCATAGCCTGACGGGACGGTCCGGGTGATGATCTGACGCCAGGTCGCGCCGTTCCACGTCCACGTTTGTATGACCGCGCCGACTCCGGGGCCGACCACCTCACCAAATCCGGCCGCCATCAATGCGTGCATCGCCGGGTCGTAGGCGAGGTCAAGGATGCCCGTCGGCAGGTAGGGGTCCGTCTGGCGATGATCGATCCAGTGGTGGCCGGCCCACGTCCAGGTGTCAGCCCCCGAGCTCGAAGCCGGCATGAGCACCATCGCGTTCACCGCCGGATCCCAGGCCATGACCGCCGGGCCTGGAGGCGGTCCGTTAACGCCCGAATCAAGCCTGCGCCACGTCGTGCCATCCCATCCCCATGTGTCATCAAGATAGGTCTCAGCGGGGTGGACACCGCCAAAGAGCAGCACCATGCGCGCCGGCGGGTCGTATGCCATGGCCGCATCCTCGCGACCCGGGGGCGCCGTCCGTGGATGAGCCAGCTTCCAGGTGTTGCCACCCCAGAGCCACGTCTGGGCGAGGGTGAGATCGCCGCCGAACACGATCACCTGGTTGCTCGCCGCATCATCGGCGGCGCTGTACCCGTAGGTCGAGAACGGCGCGTCGGGCGACGGTGCCGGGCTCACGATCGGTGGCCCAGTTCCCAACTGGGACTTCGGCCGGGAGATCACATAGCCGGCCACTCCGGCCACGGCCACCGCGATGGCCAGTGCGAGCGCGGTCGACAGTGCCCGCCCCCGGTGGGGCGGGGGCTCGTAGGCCGAGACCGGCTTCAGGGGCACCCCGGCTCCGTGGACGGAGTTGGCTGGTGCATCCGGTACAGCGGGAATATCATCGTCGCCATTCTGTCGCGCCGGTCACAGCACGCTCGGAGGTGGTTGCAGTGAGCATTCGAACTCGATTCCGCCGGTGGCCGGTGCTTCGCCAGCTCACCACGGCGGACCGGCTCGGTCGCGGCATCGCCGTCCGGTCGGCACAGACCGAGGAGATGGCGCCTCGCACCAGGACTGCGGACAGGGTGGTCAAGAGCATCTGCCCGTACTGCGCGGTCGGATGCGGGCAGCGCGTCTACGTCAAAGCCGAGCGAGTGGTGCACATCGAGGGTGACCCCGACTCGCCGATCTCGCGCGGCCGCCTCTGTCCGAAGGGATCGGCGAGCGAGCAGCTCGTGAACAATCCCGGTCGCGTCACGACCGTCAAGTACCGCCGGCCCCACGGCACGGACTGGGAGGACCTGCCCCTCGAGCGCGCGCTGGAGATGATCGCGGACCGCGTCCTCGACACCCGCGCGCGCACCTGGGAGGATGTTGACTCTCGCGGCGACGCGGTGCATCGCACGCTCGGCATCGCGAGCCTCGGCGGCGCCACGCTCGACGACGAAGAGAACTATCTGATCAAGAAGCTCTTCACGTCGCTCGGGGTCGTGCAGGTCGAGAACCAGGCCCGTATTTGACATAGCTCCACCGTCCCCAGTCTGGGGACATCATTCGGGCGGGGCGGAGCCACGACCTTCCAGCAGGACCTGCAGAACGCCGACTGCATCGTCATCCAGGGCTCGAACATGGCCGAGTGCCATCCGGTCGGATTCCAGTGGGTTATGGAGGCGAAGGCGCGCGGAGCGACGATCATCCACATCGACCCGCGCTTCACCAGAACATCGGCGATGGCGGACCTCTACGTCCCCGTGCGTGCGGGCAGCGATATCGCCTTCCTTGGCGGAATCATCAACTACATCCTCACCAACGAGAGGAACTTCCGTGAATACGTGGTGAGCTACACGAACGCGGCGGCGATCGTCAGCGAGGATTTTCAGGACGCGGATCAGCTGGGCGGTCTGTTCTCCGGGTTCGATCCGCAGACCGGCAGCTACGACACGGCAAGCTGGGCATATGAGGGCATGGAGACGGCCGCGGCCGCCGGTTCGCGTGTGGTGGCCGGAAGGCAGGCGCCGGCGCAGACCGGCGGGGCGGGCGAGGAACTCGGTGGTCGGGGCGCAGCCCTGCCGCACAGCGTGGTGCGCCGTGACGAGAGCCTCGAGGATCCCTTCTGCGTCTTTCAGATTCTCAAGCGCCACTACGCTCGGTACACCCCCGAGATGGTGGAGCGGGTCTGTGGAGTCCCGCCCGAACAATTCGCGAAGGTGTGCGAAGCGGTCACCGCCAACAGCGGTCGGGAGCGCACCACGGCATGGGTCTACTCGGTCGGGTGGACCCAGCACTCGGTGGGTGTGCAGTACATCCGGGGTGCGGCGATCATCCAGCTGCTGCTCGGCAACATGGGCCGTCCGGGCGGCGGCATCCTCGCGCTGCGCGGCCACGCCAGCATCCAGGGATCGACGGACATCCCCACGCTGTTCGATCTGCTCCCCGGGTACCTGCCGATGCCGAAGGCCGGCCTGCATCGCGACCTCGGCGAGTACCTCCGATCGATCAAGAGCGATGGGCAGAAGGGATTCTGGACCGCCGCAGACACGTACATGGTCAGCCTGCTCAAGGCCTGGTGGGGGGATGCCGCCACCGTGGACAACGACTTCGGCTTCGGATGGCTGCCGCGTATCAGCGGCGACCACAGCAACTACCAGACCATCGCCGACATGCTCGACGACAAGGTCGAAGGCTACTTCCTGCTCGGGCAGAACCCCGCCGTGGGATCCGCGAACGGCAAGATGCAACGGCTCGCGATGTCGCATCTCAAATGGCTCGTGGTGCGCGACCTCAACCTGATCGAGTCGGCGACGTTCTGGAAGGACGGCCCGGAGATCGCCACCGGGGAGATGCGCACCGCCGACATCGCCACCGAGGTGTTCTTCCTTCCGGCGGCTGCGCACACGGAGAAGGACGGCACGTTCACGCAGACGCAGCGACTCCTCCAGTGGCACCACAAGGCCGTGGAGCCATCGGGCGACTGCCGCAGTGAACTCCATTTCTTCTACCACCTCGGCAGGGTGCTCCGGGAACGCCTCGAGGCGTCATCGCTCGAACGCGACCTTCCGCTGCGCCGGCTCGCATGGGAGTACCCGCTGGTCGAAGGTGGGGAGCCCGACGCCGCGGCGGTGCTCCGCGAGATCAACGGGTGTCACGTGACCGGTGAGAAGGCGGGGCAGATGCTCAACAGCTTCGTCGAGATGCAGGCGGACGGGTCCACCGCGGGTGGCTGCTGGATCTACACGGGCGTGTACGGCGACGGCGTCAACCAGGCGGCGAGACGAAAGCCGGGATCCGAGCAATCCTGGGTTGCCCCCGAGTGGGGATGGGCGTGGCCGATGAACCGCCGCATTCTCTACAACCGCGCGTCGGCGGACCCCGACGGCAAGCCCTGGAGCAGGCGCAAAGCCTATGTCTGGTGGGACGAGGCGGCAGGCAGATGGACGGGGCATGACGTGCCCGATTTCCAGGCGACCAAGGCCCCGTCGTACCGGCCCGAGCCCGGTATGGGCGGCCCGGACGGGCTCGCCGGTGACGACCCGTTCATCATGCAGGCGGACGGCAAGGGCTGGCTCTACGCGCCGAGCGGGCTCCTCGACGGTCCCCTGCCGGTCCACTACGAGCCGGTCGAATCGCCCCTCCGCAACGCGATGCATCCGCAGCAGTCCAACCCCACCCGCGACATGTTTCCGCGCAAGGAGAATCTCACGGGTCCATCGCCCCCCGAGCCGGGCGGGGACGTGTTTCCCTACGTCGTCACCACGTACCGTCTGACCGAACACCACACCGCGGGCGGCATGAGCCGCTGGTCGCCGTATCTGGCCGAGCTGCAGCCCGAATTCTTCTGCGAGGTCTCGCCGGAGCTGGCTGCTGAGCGCGGGCTCGAGCACCTCGGCTGGGCGACGATCGTGACTGCGCGCACCGCGATCGAGGCACGCGTCCTGGTCACGGACCGGATGACCCCGCTCACGGTCGGCGGCCGGGTGATCCACCAGGTTGGCCTGCCCTATCACTGGGGCGTCGGCGGCGGCGGTGCGATCGTCAGCGGCGACTCCGCGAACGACGTCATGGGGGTGACGCTCGATCCCAACGTCCACATCCAGGAGTCGAAGGCGGCCGCGTGTGACATCCAGCCGGGCAGGCGGCCGACCGGACCTTCACTGCCGCGCTACGTCGAGGAGTACCGGCGGCGCGCCGGGCTCACCGTCGACACCGGCGCGACACGAGTGACCCCACCAGGGGATGCGCCGTGAAGTGGCGATGGTCGAGAGCATCCAATCCCGCCGCGGACACGGGCTGGACCGGCGCCACGCCACGCAAGGGATTCTTCACCGACAGCTCGGTGTGCATCGGCTGCAAAGCGTGCGAGGTGGCGTGCAAAGAGTGGAACGGCATTCCCGAGGACGGGCTCGAGCTGCTGGGCATGTCTTACGACAACACGGGTGCGCTCGGGGCCAGCACCTGGCGTCACGTGGCGTTCATCGAGCAACCCCGGCGGCCGGTCGCTCGCGACGGCTTGACACCGCTCCCAATCGTTGCCGCCACATCTGGCCAGAACTCCGCTCCCGCGGGGGAGACCGGCATCCGGTGGCTCATGTCCTCCGACGTGTGCAAGCACTGCACCCACGCCGCGTGTCTCGACGTGTGTCCCACCGGCGCCCTGATGCGCACGGAGTTCGGGACCGTGGTGGTGCAGGACGACGTCTGCAACGGCTGCGGGTACTGCATCCCGGCGTGTCCGTTCGGTGTCATCGACCGCCGTCGGGGTCCGCCCGGCACGCGGAACGTCGGCATAGCCCAGAAGTGCACGCTCTGCTACGACCGGCTCGGCGACGGCCTGACTCCCGCGTGCTCCCAGGCCTGTCCCACGCAGTCCATCCAGTTCGGGGACCTCGACGAGCTGCGCATTCGCGCGCAGCGCCGCGTCGAGGACCTGCGCGAGTCGGGCGTCACCGACGCACGGCTCTACGGCGCCGATCCCGATGATGGCATCGGCGGCGCCGGTGCGTTCTTCCTGCTTCTCGACGAGCCCGAGGTGTACGGGCTGCCGCCCGACCCCGTGGTGACGACCCGCGATCTTCCGGCGATGTGGCGAACCGCTGCACTTGCGGGTGCGACCCTTCTCGCCGGCGCCGCAGCCGCATTCATGCGGGCCCGATCGTGACCGCCGAGCCGGTTGCGACGCGCAGTCCGGCCGATGCGCGACGGCGGCGGGGTGGCGGCCGCGACGGAGAGCGGCTGATGGTCCCGCCGGCCACGTTCACGTCGTACTACGGGCGGCCGGTGGTCAAAGCGGCCCCGTGGGAGAGCGACATCCCGGCATATCTCTTTCTCGGAGGGCTCGCCGCGGGCTCGTCGCTCCTTGCCGCCGGCGCCGACCTCGCCGACCTGCCTCAACTGCGCAGAGCCGCCCGGATCGCCGCCTTCGCCGGTGGCGCGGCCGGAACCGCTGCGCTCATCCATGACCTCGGGCGGCCACGTCGTTTCCTCAACATGATGCGCACCGCGAAACCCACGTCGCCGATGTCGGTGGGCACGTGGGTGCTCGCCGCCTACGGCTCGCTGGCAAGCCTCGCGGGCGCAGCCGAGATCGCCGCGCTGATCCCGCGCCGCGTCCCGATCGCTGGACGGATCCTCGATGCCGGCGCCCGGCCCGCAGGGCTCCTCGCCGCCGCCCTGGCGCCGGCGCTCGCGTCGTATACGGGAGTCCTGCTCTCCAACACCGCCACTCCGGCGTGGCATGGCGCGCGACGCGAGCTTCCGTTCGTGTTCTCCGGATCCGCGGCGGCGTCCGCGGGCGGGCTGGCCATGATCGGCACAGGTGTCGAGCAGGCCGCGCCGGCGCGCCGGATGGCGGTGGGCGGCGCGATGGTCGCGCTCGCCGCGGAGCGGCGTATGGAGCGAAGCATGGGCCTCTCCGCGGAGACGCTCCATTCCGGTAAGGCGAAGTGGCTCCTCGACGCGAGCCGCGGCCTCACCGTGGCCGGGGCCTTGGGAACGGTCGTGTTCGCAGGACGCAACCGATCCGCTGCGCGGCTGTGCGGCGCGGCTCTGGTCGCGGGATCGGTCTGCACCCGCTTCGCCGTCTTCCAGGCCGGCCAGGAGTCCGCGCGAGACCCTCGATACACGGTGGTGCCGCAGCGTGAGCGCCTTGAGCAGGCCGGACGCACGCCGGAGGCCGATCCTAGGCGGGGACCCCTGCTCCCGCACGGAGCCGGCGGAGATCGCCGTCCACTCGTTCCGTGAGGCCGATCCGGTCGAGGTGCTCGAGCAGCGGCACCGCCACGCGGCGCGTGGTACCCAGAGCCTGGCGGGCGGCGGAAAGGGTGAATGGCTGCGGCAGCGCGCGCAACCGCTCGGCCGCCGTGTGCGGGGCGTTGGGCAGGAGGGCGATATCGCCGGGCAGGAGCAGGATGGCGTGTGCGGCGGCCGCAGCGCCCAGTTCGCGGCGTCCGAGCCCGAGTGCGGCGAGGCGCTGCTGCTCCGGCGCGGCGAACGGTTCGGCCCGGAGCGCGCCCACGAGCTGCGACACGGCCTCCTGGAGATCCGCTCGCAGCACGGGTGCGCTCCCGCGTTTGCGCACGCGCCCGCCGATCTCCTCGAGGTCGGTGCACGAGCCGATGACGGCGGCCAGCACCTGAGTCTCATCAAGTTGCAGAGCGCGCCCGAGGTCGGCACGGGTCACGCCCGATTCGAGCAGCCCACCGCTCGCGCGGTCGACGGCAGCACGCAGCCTGCGACGCCAGTCCTCCAAAGTCGATTCGGTGACCAGCCACGACCCGGCCGCAACCACGCCCGGTGGCAGCGTTCTCCCGACCGGAACTCCGATCTGCTCCAGCAGGACGCGACTGACAGCCCCGCGACGTGCCAGCTCGGCGCCCACATCCGCCGTGCCGTCCGCAACGCCAAGCGCCGCCGCGCGAGCCTTCGCAGCACCGCGGCGACGCAGTGCCGGGGGCGCCGGGTCGAGCACCGTCGCTCCGCCCACGACATGGCGGCGACCCGGGTCCCGCAGCAGCACCCGGTCACCGACCTGCAGCGGCAGCGGGACTGCGAGCTGCAGGCGCACGACCTGTGAGGCGGACCCGCGCGACGGGTCCAGCCGGCGGATCGTTGCGGGCACGGCCGCCGACCCCACATGGAGCACGACGTGGGTCGGCAAGTCGTCGCTGTCGGATCGGACGTCAGCCGCAGCGGTCCGCCGCCACGCGCCCGGTGTGAGCAGCGCGTCGCCTCGGCTCACGTCCTCGTGGCGCACGGATCGAAGGTTCGCCGCGACGCGAGCGGGCGCACTCACAACCTCGGCGTGCACCCCGAGCCGCTGGAGCCCGCGAATCGTCACGCTCGTGCCGGCAAGATCGAGCACGCCGCCGCGGCGCAGCGTGCCGGCCACCAGGGTTCCCGTGACCACGGTCCCACTCCCTCGCACGGTGAACGAACGGTCGACCCACAGCCGGACCCGTGCCGCGGGATCGGCGCGGGGGAGCTGTCGTGCCAGCGTGCCGAGTGCCGCTCGGAGCTCCGCCAGCCCGGCGCCGGTCTCACCGGACACACCCACCGCCGGGATGCCCGCAAGCGTGGTCGGCGCCAGGCGTTGGCGAGCCTGAGCCATCGCCGGGGTGGGGTCGGCGAGATCGATCCGCGTCACTGCGATCAAACCGTGGCGAACGCCGAGCGCGTGCAGTGCGCGGACGTGCTCGTCGGTCTGTGCGGCCCAGCCCTCATCCGCCGCGATGACGAGCAGCACGGCGGGCACCGGACCGACGCCGGCCAGCATGTTGGTCGTGAAGCGCTCGTGCCCGGGTACGTCGACGAAGGCGATCTGCTCGCCGGTTGGCAGCGTGGTCCATGCGTAGCCGAGGTCGATGGTCATCCCACGGCGGCGCTCCTCCGCCCAACGGTCCGGTTCCATCCCGGTGAGTGCGCGCACCAGCGTCGACTTGCCGTGGTCCACGTGGCCGGCTGTGGCGATCACCTGCATGCGCGGACCGCCTCCATCAGCGCGCCGTCCGACGACGGCGGCACGCACCGGAGATCAAGGAGGCAGCGCCCGCCTTCGAGTCGCGCGACCACCGCGGGGTCTCCGCCGCGAAGCGCGGCGGCATAGCGCTCCGGGAGGCTCACCGCCCAACCCGGCAGGCGCACGCCCGGTCCACTGCCGCCGCCAACCGCTCCCTCGCTGGGCACGACACAAACCTCGTCACCGAGCCTCGCTGCGATCGCCTCGGCACGCGACCGCAGGGCATGAGCATCAGCATGCAATGCGATCGCAGCCGGAGGTGGCGGGCCGCTCAGGGTCGCCTCGAGCGCCGCCAGGGTGAGTTTGTCAACGCGGAGCGCGCGCGCGAGCGGATGGCGCCGGAACCGTGCAACGAGGTCAGCGCGCCCGGCGATGATCCCGGCCTGCGGGCCGCCGAGCAGCTTGTCACCGCTCGCGGTCACCACCGCGGCGCCGGCACGCAGCGCCCCACCGATATCCGGCTCGTCGGGCAGAAGCCGGTCCGGCGCCGGCGTCCCCGAACCCACGTCGACCACGAGCGGCGGTCCGAGCCCGGCGAGGTGACCGACACCCACCGACGCGGTGAACCCGGTCATGCGGAAATTCGATGTGTGCACCTTGAGCACACACCCCGTCCGCTCGTCGATCGCCGCGGCGTAATCGGCCAGCGTGGTGCGGTTGGTCGTGCCCACCTCGCGCAGCGTCGCCCCGGTGCAGGCGACGAGATCGGGGAGCCGGAACCCGTCGCCGATCTCGACAAGCTCACCCCTGCTCCAGACCACCTCGCGACCGGCGGCCAGCACGGTCACCGCAAGGAGCAGGGCCGCCGCACCGTTGTTCACCACCATGACATCGCCCGCGTCCGGGAGCGCCGCCCGCAGTGCTGCGAGGGTGCCGCGCCCGCGTTGCGCGCGCCTCCCGTCCGCGAGGTCGTACTCGACGTCGACGTAGCCGGCTGCCGTCAGGAGCGCTTCACGTGCCGCTTCCGAGAGTGGGGCGCGTCCAAGATTGGTGTGCAGCACGGTGCCGGTGGCGTTGATGACGGGCCTGAGGCTGGTCGCGCGAGCGGGGAGGGAACGCAGCACGTCCTCGACCAGCAGCTCGGGTGCCAGCGCACCGTCGCGCACCTGCTGCTGCGACGTGCGCACCGCCTCACGCACGCGTGGCCTGCCGAGGCGACGCTGCGGCTCGGCGAGACGCGCGTCGGCGAGCACCGAGTCCGTCTGCGGGACGGCGCGACGCGGATCCGTGCGCATGCTCGAAGACCTTACGTGCTCGAGCCCCGCGTGCACCCGGGCGGCGGAGGCGGACGGGAATCGAACCCGCTTGACCGGGATACTCGGTCACACTGATTTTGAAGATCAGGAAGCCCACCAGGTGCCCAGACGCCTCCGCAGGGAAGCGTAGGTCACTGGTCCGGGTGTGCGTTGAGCGCGGTGACCAACCTGCGAACATCGCGGGCATGCGTCTCACCGGCTACGCGCACGGCGGCGGCTGCGCCTGCAAGATCCCGCCCGGCGAACTCGAGGAGATGGTCGCCGGGTTGATCGGCGTGCCCAGTGACACCCTCCTGGTGGGTCTCGAGCATGGCGACGACGCCGCGGCGGTCCGGTTGGACGGCGACGGCATGGCGGTGCTCAGCACGGTGGACTTCTTCACGCCGGTCGTCGACGACGCGTACGACTGGGGGCGCATCGCCGCCGCCAACGCGTTCTCGGACATCTATGCGATGGGCGGCAGGCCGATCCTTGCGGTGAACCTCGTGTGCTGGCCCCGCGACGTGCTGCCCATGAGCCTCGCGGCCGATGTGCTGCGTGGTGGGCTCGCTGTTGCCCGTGAGGCCGGGTGTCCGGTGGCCGGCGGCCACAGCGTCGACGATCCCGAGCCCAAGTACGGGATGGCGGTCACAGGGATCGCCGCATCCGATCGTCTGATGCGCACGGACGCCGGAGAGGCCGGCCGGCCACTGTCACTGAGCAAGCCGCTCGGGATCGGCGTCCTCAACAGCCGCCACAAGCAGACCGGCGAGACCTTTCCACATGCAGTCGCCACGATGGTCGAGCTCAACCGTGCCGCCGCGGACGCAGCTCTCGCGGGAGGCGCGCGATGTGCCACAGACGTCACCGGATTCGGCCTGCTCGGTCATCTGTACAAGCTGGCACGCGCGAGCAACCTCACGGCCGTGATCGACTCAGCGGCCGTGCCCTACCTCGAGGGCGCCCGCGAGGCGCTCGACGCCGGCTATGTGAGCGGGGGAACGCGCCGCAATCTCGAGTGGGTGCACCCGCATGTCGGCTGGGGAGGACGCACCGCGAGCGACGACCGCGAGCGGCTGCTGCTCGCCGACGCGCAGACAAGCGGTGGGCTGCTCGTCGCCGGTGAGATTCCGGGAGCACCGGTCATCGGCGAGCTGATACCGCGCGGCCCTCACGTGATCGAGGTGCGCTGAGGTTCTGGTCGGTTATGCCGGAAACTCGCGCTCCAGGAACGCGACGGTCTGCTTCCATGCCGCAGCGGCCGCCTCGGGGTGATGGAACATCGCCGCGTTGTGATTGTCGAATGCGTGATTGGGTCCGTGATGCAGGTGGAACTCGGTGTGCGGCCGATCCTCGAAGGCGTGCTCGACCGCCGCTCGCTGTTCAGCGGTGATGTACTCGTCGGCGTCGCCGAACTGGAAGAGGATCGGGCAGTGGATGTCCGGCGCCTTGTCGAGGTTGCCGGGGATCGCCGAACCGTAGTAGCAGATGGCGACGTCGGGCTCGCCGGCCGCGGCGACCAGGTACGCCATGCCACCCCCGAGGCAGAAACCGATGATGCCGGCGCGCCGCTGGGTCACCTCGGCCACCCCGCGCAGGTGCTCGAGCGTGTCCACGGAGTCGCGCGCCGCCTGCGCCATGTCGAGCTGCTGCATGGAGGCGAAGGCACGAGGGAGCGCGTCCGCCGAGCGTTCGTCGATGACGGATTCGCCATCGATTCGCGAGTACAGATCGGGGGCGAGCGCGACGTAGCCGAGGTCGCTGAGACGCGCGCAGACATCCTGGATGTATCCGGTCACGCCGAAGATCTCCTGCACCACCATCATCCCCGGACCTGATCCGGATGCGGGGACGGAGAGGTGTCCGGTGAAGTCATGGCCGTCGCGGCCACGGATGCGTTCAACACGAGTATTCGACATCGCCGGAGCATACATCGGTGCCGGGCGACCCACCCCGCGTGGTGGACCATCTGCGCGGGTTCGTCGACTGAACGCGTCACGATAATCGCGCCATGCGTTTCGGGATCTTCCTGCCGCCGTTCGCGGCTTTCGCAGAGCCGCGGCGGGTCATGGCGCTGGCCCGGCGGGCTGAGGATGCGGGCTGGGACGGCTTCTTTCTGTGGGACCACATGCTCGCCGTTCCCGGGATGGCCGTCGCCGATCCCTTCGTGACCCTGGCGGCGGTCGCCGGCGTGACCACCCGGATCCGGCTCGGCGCGCTGGTCACCCCTCTCCCGAGGCGCAGGCCCTGGGTGCTGAGCCGTCAGCTGGCGACACTCGACCATCTGTGCGATGGGCGCCTCACCGTCGGCATCGGTCTCGGTGACGACGGCTGGAGCGAGGTCAGCTCGTTCGGCGAGGCGGTCGACCCCGTTGTTCGTGGGGAGATGCTCGACGAGGCGCTCGAATTGCTCGAGCGGTTCCAACGCGGCGAGCCGGTCACCTTCCACGGTCACCACTACGTGGTCAACTCACCGCCGCTGCTGCCGCGGCCGGTTCAGGAGCCGCTGCCGATCTGGGGAGCGTGCCGGTGGCCCAATCGCAAGCCGCTGATTCGGATCGCAAAGCTCCAGGGCTGCTTTCCGATCTTTCCGACCCCCGGTGCGCCCCCGCCCCCGGATCCCGCCGACATTGCGACGCTGCGTGCGGCCCTCATCGATCTCGGGGCTCCGCCGACCATCGACATCGCCGTGCGCTGCGCGCTTTCCCTGGAAGATCCGGAGGGGGTGCCGGACACCGTCGCCGCGCTCGAGGCGTCCGGCGTCACGTGGATCCTCGAGGCGGTCGCGCCCGGTGCGTCGCCGGAGCTCGCAACCAGCGTCGTCGGCAAAGGCCCGCCTCCGTCGCCGTGAATCGCTATTCGCCGACCACGCCGTCCCGCAGTTCGCGCGTGGCGTCGGCGTGGCCGGCATGCCGCGCGGTCTCGTTGATGAGATGGAGCACCACCCAGCGCAGGTCGGTGCCGTCACCGTCGCGCGTTGCCTGCGTCAGGGGCGTCGACCGCACGTACTCGTCGGTTGCCGCCGCCCGGGATCGGTAGGCGGCGACCGCCGACGCCACGGTCAGCTCCGAGCCCGGCCGGAACTCAGCGTCCAGCCTCGACGTCTCCGCGCCCCGCATGCTCCGTCGATCCATCGCCACTCGACATGGGTGAGGTGGTTGACGATGCCCAGCAGCGAGATGAGCGCCCCGCCCGGAGTCCATCGGGCGTCGTCGTCGCTCACCCCGTCAATCTTGCGGAGCACTGCCCCGCGCAACCAGCCGAGCCAACTGAGCAGCAGCTCGCGTTCGTCGGGGTTGCCCGTGGGGAATGCGCCCTCAGGTTCCGGAGGCATCCGCCGAAGCCTACGGCCGAGCGTGGGTTGTCCGCTGGTGCGAGAGTCGTCCGCATGCAGCGTGCAGGGCAACCGGTCGCGACCATCCATCGCGCCGCTCTCGACGATGCCGCCGCGCTGGCTCGGCTCCGATGGGTGTGGCGGACCACCGAGCGCGGCGAACACGGGCTCTCGCTGTCCGCGTTCGAGACCGCGCTGACCGACTGGTGGGCGACGCGGCAGGACGATCACGCGGCATTCATCGCGGAGCGATCCGGACGGGCCGTCGGGATGGCATGGCTCGCAATCTTCGATCGGATTCCGCAGCCCCGTCAGCTCGCGCGTCTGGCGGGCAACGTCCAGAGCGTCTTCGTGCTCGAGGAGCAGCGCAACCAGGGCATCGGCCGGGCGCTGGTCGAAGCGGTGATCGACGAGGCGCGCGCGCGGGGACTTGGCTATCTGATCGTTCACCCCAGCGAGCGCGCGTATCCGCTCTATGAACGGATCGGCTTTGCGGAGACCAACCAGATCCTGCACCTCGATCTCGAGCGGGAGCACACGCCCGGCGATCGTGCGTGACCCCTGGGCGATGACCCTTGGCGCTAGCGGTCGGTGACTCCGCCAACCAGGTTCTTCTCGAACCAGTGGTGGGCGTAGGGCTCCTCGTTGAATGCCGGTACCTCGATGTACCCGGCCGACCGGTACAGGCTGATGGCTTCGACCAGAGCCCGGTTGGTCTCCAGCCTCACCGTCTCGGCACCGTTCGCCAGCGCGAGGCGCTCGAGCTCGGTCAGGATCCGGCGGCCGAGCCCGAGGCGACGGGCGGAGTCGGCGACCCACATTCGCTTGAGCTCCGCCGGCGAGTCCACGTCGAACTTGAGGGCCCCGCAGCCAACCGGGAGGCCGCCCAATCTCGCCACCAGGAGGATCCCGGCCGGTGGTCGGAGCTCGTCGTCATCGGCGCTGATGCTGCGTGACGGTTCGAAGCCTGAATCGAATCTTCGCCCGAGCTCCAGGAAATACGCCCGGAAGCACTGCCGGGCCTCGGGGTCCGCGGGGTCGACCGGCGTGAGGCTGACGGTCGCGGCAGTCACCAGCCGCTCGACCTCAGCCATCGCCGCGCACAGGCGATTGCGCTGGTCGGGGCTCAATGGCGCGAGCAGCGATTCGGCGAGCTGGTTGCTGCGCGTGTCGAGCACGGCCCACTCGCGCGCACCCGCCTGCGTCAGCCGCGCTGCGCGCATCCGCCGGTCGGTCTCCTTGCGACCGACGGTGACGAGTCCTGCGCCTGTCAACGTGCCGAGCAGGCGACTCAGGTACCCGGAGTCGAGCCCGAGCCGGATGCGGAGCGATCGGACGTCGGAGCCGTCGGGCCCGATCTCCCAGAGCACTCTCGCCTCGCCAAGCGAGTGGGCGCGGGCGAGGTAGCGGTCGTTGAGCGCACCGACGTGCTGGGTGACGACCCGGTTGAAGCGCCGCACCTGGGCAACGCGCTCGTCATCCATATCTCTGACTCTAGTCAGAGATAGGAGGCGCGGGCGTTCCTGCGCGGCATGCACGCGCCACGGGAACCTCTCGCGCTGACCCTGGATCGCGCGAATCGGTGCCCATAATGGGGCTGGATCCGCCCGCTCTCCGGAGGTATGAGTCGATGGCGCTTGAGGCCGCCGAGCAGGTCGTGACGAGCGACGATGCGGCGACGGCTGTTTCGTTCGCCACCGAACCCTCGCAGTACCTGCACTGGCACCTCAGCATCGACGGCGCCGTCGCGACCATCGCCATGGACGTCGACGAGCAGCGAGGGCTGCGACCCGGCTACGCGATGAAGCTGAACTCCTACGACCTCGGCGTGGACATCGAGCTCCACGACGCGGTGCAGCGACTTCGTTTCGAGCACCCGGAGGTTGGGTGCGTCGTGATCACCTCCGCGAGGGATCGGTGCTTCTCGGCGGGGGCGAACATCGGGATGCTCGCGCAGGCAACCCACCCGTGGAAGGTCAACTTCTGCAAGTTCACGAACGAGACCCGCCTCGAGATCGAGGACGCCAGCGCGAACTCCGGCCAGACCTACATCGCCGCCGTGAACGGCGCGGCCGCGGGCGGTGGCTACGAGCTCGCGCTCGCTTGCGAAGAGATCCTGATGATCGACGACGGCTCGACGGCGGTCTCCCTCCCCGAAGTGCCGCTGCTGGCCGTGCTCCCGGCAACCGGGGGGCTGACCCGCCTCGGCGACAAGCGCCACGTGCGGCGCGATCTGGCCGACGTGTTCGTCACGAAGAGTGAGGGCGTCAAGGCGCCCGCCGCGGTCAGATGGGGATTGGCGGACGCCGCCATTCCCCGTGGCCGGTTCGAGGAGTCGGTGCGCGCCCGCGCGGCTGCACGAGCAGCGCGTTCCTCGCGCCGGCGGCCGGCCCGCGGCGTTGCGCTGGAGCCTCTTGTTGCCGGCGGCGATGACGACAGGATCGCGTACGAGCACGTGCGCGCGGAGTTCGATCGTGCCGCGGGGGTCGCGACCATCATCGTCAGCGGACCGCGCGATGAAGCTCCGAAGGATGCGGACGAGGCGCGAGATCTCGGCAGCCGGTACTGGCCTCTCGCGGTCGCTCGCGAGCTCGACGATCTGATCCTTCGGCTGCGCACCAATGAACTCACGCTCGGCACGTGGCTCGTCAAGACGGTGGGCGACATGGATCGCGTGCTCGCCCATGATCGCTTCCTGCTCGAACACCGCGACGCAGACTGGTTCGTCAACGAGGTCGTGCTGCTCATCAAGCGTGTGTACAAGCGTCTGGACGTCACCAGTCGCAGCCTCCTGGCATCGATCGAGCCGGGTGCGTGTTTTGGCGGACTCCTGCTGGAACTCGCCTTTGCCTGCGACCAGCAGTACATGCTCGACGGGACGATGGAGGAGGGGGAGCAGGCACCTGTGATCGTCATGAGCGAGGCGAACCTGGGCGTCTATCCGATGGGCAACGCGCTCTCACGCCTCGAGTCGCGATTCTTCGGACGCTCGCCCGAGTTCGCGGCGGCCCGTGCTGCGACGTCGGTGCCCCTCGATGCCGAGGCCGCGTCAGCGCTCGGGCTCGTGACCTTCGCGCCGGACGCCATCGACTGGGAGGACGAGCTGCGCATCGCCGTCGAGCAGCGCGCCGCATTCAGCCCCGATGCGCTCACTGCGATGGAGGCCAACCTGCGTTTCGCCGGCCCGGAGACCATGGAGACCAAGATCTTCGGACGGCTCACCGCATGGCAGAACTGGGTGTTCAGCCGGCCCAACGCGACCGGATCTGCAGGCGCCCTGCGACGCTACGGCAGCGGTCAACGCGCCGCGCTCAGCAAGGAACGGGTGTGACATGAGCCTCAACGCCGATTACACGGACCGCATCCCCAACAACGTGGACCTGCGTGGGGACCGCCGCCTGCAGCGCGCGCTCGAAGCCTGGCAGCCGCGCTTCATGCAGTGGTGGCGCGATCTCGGTCCGGATCTCATCGCGCGTGACGTGTATCTCCGCACCGCCATCAGCGCCGACCGCGATGGCTGGGCTCACTTCGGACACATCCCCCTCGAGGAGTATCGATGGGGGATCTTTCTCGCCGATCGCGAACCCGACCGGCGCATCGCGTTCGGCGAGCATATGGGGACCGCGGCGTGGCAGCAGGTACCGGGCGAATATCGTGCCGAGCTGCAGCGTCTGCTCGTCGTTCAGGGAGACACCGAGCCGGCTTCGGTCGAGCAGCAGCGTCTGCTCGGATTCACGGCGCCGAGCCTGTATGACCTGCGCAACCTGTTCCAGGTCAACGTCGAAGAGGGCCGCCATCTCTGGGCGATGGTCTACCTGCTCCATGCGTTCTTCGGTCGCGAAGGACGCGAGCAGGCCGAGGAACTCCTGATGCGCCACTCGGGAAGCGTTGACGCGCCACGGATTCTCGGCGCATTCAACGAGCCGACCCGTGACTGGCTCGCATTCTTCATGTTCACGTACTTCACCGACCGCGACGGGAAGTTTCAACTCGGCACGCTCGCGGAGAGCGGCTTCGATCCCCTGTCGCGAACGTGCCGCTTCATGCTGCGCGAGGAAGCGCATCACATGATGGTCGGGACGACGGGGATCGACCGCGTGGTCCGGCGCACGGCGGAACTCATGCGCGAGCATGACACCGACGATGTCAAGCGATACGGGGCAATCCCACTCGACATCATCCAGCGCTATTTGAACTTCCATTACAGCGTCTCACTCGACCTGTTCGGCGGCGAACGCTCGACCAATGTCGCCAACTACTTCACGGCCGGCCTCAAGGGGCGGTGGCAGGAGGAGCGCCGCGCCGATGATCACCGGCTCACCGGCCTCACAGCCGCCGTCGACATGATCGTCGACGGGCGCATCGAGCACGCCGACATCCCCGCGCTGACGGCACTGAACCAGGACCTCCGCTCCGAGTACTTCACCGACTGCAACAACGGGGTCCGCCGCTGGAACCGCATCCTCGACGAGGCCGGCGCGGGCACGACCCTCTCGCTGCCACATCACGGCTTCAACCGGCGGGTCGGCGCATACGCGAACTACCGGGTCACACCGGATGGTGCACTCGTCGATGCCGAGACCTGGGCGCGGCGAGAATCGGAATGGCTCCCGACTTCGGCGGATTTCGACTACGTCCAGTCACTCATGAAGCCGGTCTTCGAGCCGGGAAAGATGGCCGCGTGGATCGCCCCGCCGGCAACCGGGATCAACGGCCGGCCCGTCGACTACGAGTACGTCCATCTGACCTGAGCGTGGTCAGTCGGGCTCGGCGAGCACCCGCGCCGCCTCGCGACGGAGATCGGCGCGAAGCACCTTGCCGGTCGCGGTCTTCGGCAGCGTGTCCACGACGATGAGGCGCCGTGGCCGCTTGTATCCGGCGAGCTCATCGCGGCATCGCGCCAGCACCTCGTCGGGGTCGAAATGCATCCCGGGCCTCGGTACCGCAAACGCGACCGGGCGGATCAGCCCGTCCGCCGTGATCGCGCCGACAACCGCGGCCTCGACCACGGATTCATCTCCGAGCAGCACGCTCTCCACCTCGGTGGGCGACACCCATTCGCCACCGACCTTGAGCATGTCGTCGCGGCGGCCGAGGTGGCGGTAGACGCCGGCCTCGACGGAGAAGAGGTCGCCGGTGGCCACCCAATCGCCGACGAACGTCCGGCGCGTCTCCTCGCTGCGACACCAGTACCCGGTGGCGGCGGCGGCGCCGGACACCCACAGCTCACCCGGCGAGCCTTCCGGGACCGGCGCCCCGCCGTCGTCGAGGACGCGGACCGCGTAGCCACCGACCGGCGTCCCGGTTGCGCCCGGCACCGCGTGTCCGGCGCGGTTGGAGATGAAGATGTGGGTGAGCTCGGTCGACCCGATCCCGTCGAGGACCTCGACCCCGAAACGGTCGCGAAAGCGCAGGAACAGCTCGGCCGGCAGCGCCTCACCGGCGGAGACGGCCTGGCGGAGGGATCTGAATGTGGTGTCGGGAATCTCCGCGGCGAGCAGCGCGGCATAGAAGGTCGGCACCGCAAAGAACAGGGTTGGCTGATGCCGCTCCATCAGTGACGCCACGAGCGCCGGTGTCGGTGGCCGCGTCGGTTCCAGGACGGTTTCCGCACCGGCAGCCAGGGGAAACGCCAGAGAGTTGCCGAACCCGTAGGCGTGGAACATCGGCGCCACCGAGAGGTGCCGATCGTCCGGCCGGACATTGAGCACCTCGGCCGCGTATCCGTCGCAGATCGTCCGGACGTCGGTGTGACGGTGCATTGCGAGCTTGGGGAGTCCGGTGGTCCCGGACGTGCAGAGCCAGAAGCACGGGGATTCCGGGGATGTGGTGTCGACGCTGCCGTCACCGCCACCCGCGAGGATCTCGGACCACAGCGGGCCGGCCCCGTCAGCTTCGCCGGCGCCCACCCGCACCACCACCGTCAGATCGGGTGCGTCGTGGGTCAGGGCGGCGATGAGCGCCGAGGCCTCCCCGGGAAGGATCGCCCATCGGGCTCGCGAGTCTCGCGCGATGGTGACCAGGTCGCGCGGCGGCAGCAGCGGATTGACGGGCACCGCCACGGCCCCCATCCGCATCACGGCGAGGATCGCCTCGGCGAGCTCGGGCCCATCGCGAAGACTGAGGAGCACCCGCTCCTCGCGGCGCACTCCGAGGCGGCGCAATCCGCCCGACACCGCTCGGACACGGTCGAGCAACTCCTCGTAGCTGATCACCGATTCGCCCGAGAGCACCGCCGTCCGGGCGCCAAGCCCGGCTTCGACGTGGCGGTCGACGAGCCACTCGGCGGCGTTGAAGCGCTCAGCCACGCGCAGCCTCGGCCGCGATCCACAGCGATGCCAGGTCGGCGGCGAATCGTTCCGGCTCGACGCGGTGCGGCTCATGCGTTGCCGTGTCCACCCACGCCAATCCCGCCGCGGGCAGGGCCTCGCGAAGCGCCTCCGCGTGCACCGGCGGCGCCAGGTCATCGTGGAGCCCGTGCATCGCATAGACGGGGCATTCGATCGCGGAGAGCTCGTCGAGAATGCTCCAGCCTTCCCACTCGGGTGAAGTCCACAGCTCGTGCCAGCGACCCGCAACGGCGGCCCAGTCCGCACCGTGCGCGCGCCGAAGGCCCCGCCGCATCGGCTCAGGCCACTCGTGGGGCGGACCCATCCGGCGGAGTGTAGCCACGGTCAGCTCGTCATGCCGAACATGGACAGCCACCAGCGCGACGCTGAGCACCACCTCCCAGCGCTCGGGCGGCCAGCAGCAGCGCCACGGTACCGCCATCGCTGTGGCCGATCAGGTGGACGCGCTCGTGCCCGAGCTGCGCGAGCATCACGCGGAGATCGACGACGTCTTCGTCGAACATCGCCGGCGTGAACGCGCGATCGTGGGTCGAACGCCCGAATCCCCTGCGATCGTATGCGACCGCCGTGCGACCGCCGGTTGCGTCGGGTAGGAACATCTCCCAGGCGCGCGTGCTACCGACGCCGTGGTGGAGCCACACGGTTGCGGGATCACGGCCGCGCCGTTCGTCGACATACATTGACTGGACCCAAGAAGTCTAGGGCCGGCGCCGGCCGGACCCCGATGGCGTGCCTCCGGGTGTCGCGCTACGAGGCGGTCGGCGAAGGAGCAGTGGGTTGTCCGTCGCCGACCAGGATCGTCTGGATGGCCCGCTCGCTCTCCACCATGGCCAGGACGATCACCTCGTCCCCGGCATACAGGATGGTTTCAGGATCGGGAATGATCATGTGCTCGCGCCGGACGATCGCGACGATCGCGGACTCCCTGGGCAGGCCGAGGTCGGAGATGGGCTGGCCGCAGGCCGGCGATTCGTCGGCGAGCGTCACCTCGAGCAGATGCGCCGATGCACCTTCGAAGCTCATCAGGTGGACGAGCGAGCCGATCGAAACAGCCTCCTCGACCAGCGCGGTGTACAGCTGCGGCGTCGAGACCGGCACATCGACGCCCCAGCTCTCGGTGAACAGCCACTGGTTGCTCGCGTTGTTCACGCGGGCGATGACGCGCGGGACCGCGAACTCCTGCTTCGAGAGCAGGGAGATCACGAGGTTGTCCTCGTCGTCCCCGGTGGCGGCCACCATCACGTCGACCTCGGCCATGCCCGCGGACTTGAGCGACGCCACCTCGCACGCGTCGGCCACGAGCCAGCGGACGTCGACGTGCGGCTGGAACCGTGCGACCTGTTCCGGGTCGACCTCGAGGATGAAGACGTCGTGACCATGCGCCTTGAGGTCGGCGGCCACTGCCATGCCGACACTCCCGCCGCCCGCGACGGCGACCTTCATCAGGGCGCCTTGGTGGCCACGGCCACGGCGAGCGGGGGCGGGGTCGCCAGGAGGATCTCGAGAGAGGGCAGCTCATCCTTCGTCACGACGATGTGGAGGAGATCGCCGTCCTGGCCGACCAGACCGCTCGTGTCCAGCCGCGGCACTCCCGCCCGGGTCACAGCGACGAGCCGCACCCTGCCCTCGGTCTCGAGCGTCGAGAGCTTCTGGCCGGCGAGATGCTCCGGCAGGACGCGGTCCATGAGCAGGAGCGTCCCGGTTGCGTCACGCCAGTGGGGCGTGAACTCATCGGGCAGCAGCCAGCTGCGCACCTGATCCACGGTCCACGTCACGGTTGCGACCGTCGGGATGCCGAGGCGCTGATAGACCTGCGCTCGTTGCGGGTCGTAGATGCGCGCCACCACGCGTTCGACGCCGAAGGTTTCGCGCGCGATCCGCGCGCTGAGGATGTTCGAGTTGTCGCCCGACGTCACCGCGGCGACGGCATCCGCGTCCTCGATCCTCGCGTCATGAAGCGCGTTGCGATCGAAGCCGGATCCTTCAACGACGATTCCCTTGAAGTCCGAGGGGAGACGCCGGAAAGCCTTGCGGTTTCGATCGATGATGGCGACCGAGTGCCCCTCGGCTTCGAGGGTGCGCGCGAGGCCGGAGCCGACCCGTCCGCACCCGGCGATGACGATGTGCATCGTTCCATTCAAGCAGGTCGCCCGAGCGTCCGGCGATCCCGCCGCCAACTTCGGCATGGGCCATACTGCGGCCGTGGATGAGCCCCAGAAGGTCCCGGTGGCATCGTCACGCCCACTGGCGCCCGAGGTGTCCGTGCCCTCGGGGGCCGAGACCTACCCCGAGTCCTGGGCCTACCGGCTGAAGAACCGGATCCTCGGCCCGCCGATGGTGTCCGAGCAGCTCACCCAGGAACGGCTCAGCACCCCGGTGGCGATCGGCGTGCTCGCCCCGGACATGATCTCGTCGTCCGCGTACGGCACCGAAGAGATGCTCGTGGTCATGGTGCCGATCATCGGCCTGGCCGCGTTCTCGATGGTGATTCCGATCACGCTCGCGATTCTCGCGGTCATGGTCTTCGTGATGGTCTCGTACATCCAGGTCATCGGCGTCTACACGAAGAGCGGTGGATCGTACGTCGTCGCTCGCGACAACTTCGGCCCCAACATCGCCCAGGTGGCGGCGGTCGCGCTGCTCATCGACTACGCGGTGACGGTCGCGGTGCAGACGTCGGCGGGAACCGCAGCACTGACCTCGGTATTCCGAGGGCTCGAGCCATACACCGTCCCGATCACCGTCGCGGTGACCCTGGTCATGCTCTTCGGCAACCTTCGCGGTATCCGCGAGGCAGGTTCGATCTTCGCGATCCCCACGTACTTCTACGTGGTGTCACTCTCGCTTGTGGTGATCACCGGGTTGGTCAAGGCTGCCCTCGGAGGCCTCCAGGCGCACGCGCTCCCCAGCGCAGCCGCGCTCGGTTACCCGATCGGTAATCAGCGCGGATTCCTGATGGGCCTGGGGATCTTCTACTGCCTGCGCGCCTTCGCCAACGGGGGCTCCTCGCTCACAGGATTGGAGGCGGTCTCCAACGGCATCTCCAGCTTCCGCCGTCCCGAGGCGCGCAACGGGCGCATCGCGCTCCTGGTCATGTGCGGCATCCTCGGGTTCCTCGTCCTCGGCACGTCCTTGCTCGCGCACTGGACGCACGCCGTGCCCTACATGTCCGGCACCCCGACGGTGGTCTCTCAGGAGGTGCAGGACGTCCTCGGCAACAGCTGGGTCGGCACCGGGCTCTTCGTCCTGGTGCAAGCGGCAACGGTGCTGATCCTCTTCACCGGCGGCAACACGAGCTTCAACGGCTTCCCCTACCTCGCCAGCTTTGTCGCCGGGGATTCATTCCTTCCGCGGCAGTTGACCAAGCGCGGTCACCGGCTCGCGTTCTCGAACGGGATCTTCGTGCTTGCCGCGGTGGCGATCCTGCTGATCATCGTCTTCAAGGCGAACCTCAACGCGCTGGTCGGCCTCTACGCCATCGGCGTGTTCACCGGGTTCTCATTTGCCGGGTTCGGCATGCTGAAACACCACCTGACGCTGCGCGGACGGCGATGGCGGGTCGGTGCGTTGATCAACGGCTTCGCGGGGACGCTCTCGGTCGCGGTGGTCGGCATCCTGCTCGTGACCAAGTTCTTCGAGGGCGCCTGGATCGTTGCCGTGGTGGGACCGCCGATGTACTACGGGCTGATCCGCCTCCACCGGCAGTACGTCGCGGAGGAGAAGCAGCTCGAGACCGGCGCGGGCGCCGCTGCTGAAGCTCCGGTCCTGCAACGACACGTCGTGCTGGTGCTCATCGGTCAGCTCGACATGGCGGCGGCACGTGCCGTGCAGTACGCGCGCACACTGCGGCCGGATGAGCTGCGAGCGGTGCATTTCAACATCGACGCGGTGGCGACCGAACAGCTCAATGACGAGTGGAGCAGGCTCGGTCTGGCCCACCTGCCGCTCGACATCCTCGAATGCCGCGACCGCAGGCTCGAGCGTGCGGCGCTCGAGTATGTCGCCGACGTCGTCGCCGACGGCAAGACCGAATGCACCGTGCTGCTGCCGCGTCGCGCGTTCCACTCGCGACTCGCGCGCGTGCTGCACGATCGGACCGCGGATCGCATCGCGGACGCGGTCGGCGGCGTTGCCCATGTTGCCGCGACGATCGTTCCGTTCAACCTCGAAGCCGCCCGGCGCCGGAGATTCCGGCCGCACACCATCCGCCCTGACGCGGCCCGGCGCAAGCCGCTCCGCAGTGCCGGCGTGGACCGCGAGCTGGCGCGTCGCGCCACCGGGACGATCCCGATCAGCGACGTGGCCTGGCGCACGCGCGTGCGCGTCGCCGGCCGGATCCGATCCTTGCGTGTGCAGACAGCCAAGGGCACGGCAAATCTCGAGTGCGAGATCACCGACGACACCGGAGTCCTGCTGCTCGTCTTCCAGGGCCGTCCGAAGATTCCCGGCGTCGAGCCGGGTGCGCGGCTCATCGTCGAAGGGATGGTCGGATCGTGGCAGCGGCGGCTCGCGATCCTGAATCCCGACTACGAGCTGGTCAGCGAGTAGGCGGCCGCGCCGAGCGCGATCGCCTCAACGGGAGCTACCGCTTCGCGCCCCGCACGCTGAGCAGCCACGGGAGCGCCTCGGCCATCGGCCGCATCAGCGTCTTCACATGGTCGCGGTCGAGGTTGGCCGCCGCCTGCAACGCGAGCGCCGCTCCGAGCGCGGCCGCCTCGGCGTGATGCCCTGTCTGCCCGTGCTCGACCTTCCACGACACCAGCGACGTGCGGCCCTCGGTGAGGTCGAGGATCTGGTGGTGCAGTGCCTCCCACTCGAGGGTCTGGTGCGCGGTTTCGATGGCATGCAACGCGGCCGACTCTGCTTCGTGGTACCGGTCGAGGTCGGGCGTCGCATGCAACTCCCAGCCGCGCGCCACGCGGTCGATCGCCGCCGGCGACAACGTACGCAGATCTTCGAGCAGCCGCGCCGAGCCGCGATCCTCTGAGGTGTACCCGTACCCGTCACTGTCCATGGGTCGACTCTGACACGAAGGACCCGGGCCGGTCGGTACCCCTGTGGCACTCTACGGAGCTGATGGCACAGCCGGGTCGAGCCCTCGAGGACACCGTTGCCCTGGTCACGGGCGCGTCCAGCGGCATCGGCGAGGCGACAGCGGTGGCTCTCGCGGCACTGGGGGCCGGGGTCGCTCTCGTGGCGCGTCGCTCCGACCGGCTCGAGGATCTTGCCGGCCGGTTGCGCGCCGGGGGCACCACCGCCACTGTGATCACGGCTGACATCACTCGGCAGAGCGAGGCGGAGCGTGCGGTGGCGCAGACCGTCGCCGAGCTGGGACGCCTGGACACCCTCGTGAACAACGCCGGCGTGATGTTGCTCGGACCGGTCGTCGACGCGCCGGTGGAGGAGTGGGAGCGGATGGTGCAGATCAACCTCCTCGGGCTCCTCTATTGCACGCACGCGGCGCTGCCGCACCTGCTGCGCGCCGCGGAGGAGCGTCCTCGCCGCGTCGCGGACCTGGTGAACATCAGCTCGGTGGCGGGGCGCGAGACGCGCAGCGGCAGCGGCGTCTACAACGCCAGCAAACACGGCGTCGGCGCGTTCAGCGAGGCGCTGCGCAAGGAGATCACCACGCGACACGTGCGCGTGTCGCTCGTCGAGCCGGGTGCGGTGGCCACCGAGCTGGCGTCGCACAACCGCCCGGAGATCCTCGCCGGGATGCAGCGTCGCTTCGCCGGGATCGAGCGCCTGGAGGCCGCGGACATCGCCGATGCGATCGCGTTCATCGTCACCAGACCCCGCCACGTCGCCGTCAACGAGGTGCTCGTGCGCCCGACGGAGCAGGAGTAGGTGGACGGGTTCTCACGGCTGTGGAATGGGCGCCCTGTATGAAAAATCACCCACTAGGGTGATTTTTCGTTCGAGGAGTTGACAAACCCTCCTCGGTTATCCAACCATCCGATCGCCGCCTCCCGAGGCGGCTTGGTGGGACGTCGTCGCTGCCTGTACCGATGGCGTCATAGACCGTGGGTTCGGTATTGGAGGGCAATGGTCTGATGCGTTTGCAAGATGGAATCAGGGGCCGGGGGTCCCATGATCTGTCGAAGGTGAGCCGGCTGACCGTTGTCGGTGCCGCCGCTCTCGTCGCCGCCGCCTGCGGCAGCAGCTCGACCACCACGTCATCGTCGGCTGCCTCAAACCCCGGTGTCCCGTCCGGCATCACCGTCACCGCGTTCGGCACGGACCTTGCCTCAACGATGGGCCTGCTCAAGCCCCTGACCGCCTATGCGACCAAGGGCGCGAACTCGCTGCTGATCGGCGTCGTTCTCCCGGACACTACCTCTTCGACACGCTGGGTCAACTTCGATCAGCCGTACCTGACCGATGCCCTCGCGGACGCCGGATTCAGCCAGCAGCAGTTCCGAATCGACAACGCTCAGGGTAGCGACGCAACTGAGCTCAACGATGCAACCGCTGACATCAACCTGGGTGCCAAGGTTCTGATCATGTGCCCGCTCGACGGACCGACCGGAGCGGCCATCGCGCAGCTCGCGGCGTCCAAGAACGTCACCATGATCAGCTACGACCGTGCCACGTTCGTCCAGGGCTTGAAGAACTACTACGTCAGCTTCGACAACGAGAAGGTCGGTGAGCTCATCGGCAACGGCCTAATCTCGTGCGTCACGGCATGGGGCGTCAAGAGCCCGCAGGTCTTCGTGCTGAACGGCGGCGAGGACACCGACCCGAACGCCATCTCGTTCGCCACCGGCTACAACAAGGTCGTCTGGAGCCAGCCCGCCAAGACGGTTGCCGCGGGCGCCACCAACAGCCAGGGCATGACGCTGGTCGGTGAGAACTTCGCCCCCGGCTGGTCCAACACGCAGGGCGGCACGATCTTCCAGCAGGAGTTCACCTCGCACCCGTCGATCAACGCCACCATCGAGGCCAATGACGGCCTCGCCAACGCGGTGATCAACGACCTCAAGCACTCCGGCGTGCCCGCCAAGAAGATCCCCACCACCGGACAGGACGCGACTGCCCAGGGCATGGCCTGGGTGCTCGAGGGCTACCAGTGCGGCTCGGTCTACAAGGCCGTGTACAAGGAGGCTCAGGACGCGGTCGCCATGGCTGACATCCTGCTCTCCGGTAACACGATCCCCCCGGCGCTGCTCAACGGCACGACCATTGACCCCGCCAACTCCAGCATCCAAGATCCCGCGTCGCTCCTGGTGCCGGTCTGGGTCGATGCAAGCAACATGGAAGCGACAGTGGTCAAGGACGGCTTCGATCCCGCCTCGGCCATCTGCGCCATCGCCGGCGCGGCGGCCTGCACCGCGGCCAGTATCTCGTAGTCGATTGACGGGCATTCCCCGGCGAATGCCCGCGAATCAGTGATCCAGCCGGGCCGCCCCTCGGGGCGGCCCGGCCTCTCATACCAGGGGCGCGTCGCTCGTGATGTGCGAAGGCAGGCTCCCGATGCGTGTGCCGGAACGACGTGGGAGGAAAGGCCCGTCGGCGTACGAGCCTCGAGGACTCTTTGATCTGAGGCGACTGAGATGAATCACGACCCCGGCGGAGCGGCGGGCGGGACGTCGGCTCCGGTGGAGCCGCTCCTGAAGTTGCGGGGCATCGACAAGCACTTCGGCGCGGTCCAGGCGCTCTAC
>Ga0116217_10000053_pt1 | contig 141218 bp, 96 predicted proteins | sample Sb_taG_6_FD_89697 | JGI IMG/M metagenome (GOLD analysis project Ga0116217, IMG submission 89697) | Peat soil microbial communities from Weissenstadt, Germany - Sb_50d_4_PS metaG | ecosystem: Environmental > Terrestrial > Soil > Wetlands > Peat | place: Germany: Weissenstadt | collected 2010-09-21
CGCCATCCGCGCCATCGCATGGTCCATCATGGGGAATTGTCCCGGAATACTGGCTTTGAATTCCAGAATCGCGGCGGCGCCGGGCGGCACACTGGCGGTTTGGATGCTCGTCAAGGGAAGAGATGTCAGAGACCCCAACAGGTAATCGCGAGTAAAGATCTCACCTACGACATGCAATGATGATGTGTCATTGGGCCCCGCATCACCAAAGAAGACGCGAACCGTCTCTCCAACCTTTGCCTGCATCGGGTGCGTTTTCGTCAGAGCATCAACTGCTCCGTTGAACACGAAGTATTCGGGGTTTTCCTCCATCAGCTTCGCATCGCTGAATAACTGCATGGCTGCCTTACCTTTGGCGGCGGTGGTGTAAATTTCTCCCTGCATCACGTAGTACTCGCGATCTACAGTCGCAAGTCCACCTTCGGGTTCGACCAGGATCAATCCGTACATGCCGTTGGCGATGTGTTCGGCAATCATGGGAGTGCCGCAGTGGTAGACAAAAAGACCGGGGGCTGTCGCCTGGAACGTGAATGTTTTGGACTGCCCCGGCACAGCCTGGGTAAATGCCGCGCCTCCACCTGGACCGAGAGCTGCGTGAAAATCGACTGAGTGCGCCATGTGACTGCTCGCATCGTTTCGCAAGGTAACTTCGACAGTGTCTCCCTGTCGCGCGCGAATCATCGGGCCGGGCACTTTGCCGTTGAATGTCCAGTAGCGGTAAGTCGTGCCGGCCGACGGATCGAGAGTTCCAACCACCTCCGCAGCCGTGAGCGTTACGTGAACTACAGCTGTCTGTCTATTCCCGACGGTTGGAGGAACATCAGCAGGGTCGCGGACTATGTCGACGATCTTGGTCTGGGTCTTTGCGTGATGTTCGCTGTGTGTGATTTCCTGTGCGGTCAGAGCAACCGTCATCGGAAAGAGGAACAGCAGCATACCGAAGCTGGCTTTCACGAATGAAATCTGGTAATGAAGGCTGATTTTCATATTTCGTCTTTTCCAGCCAGCCTATCGTTGTCTGCTTTCTGTGTCCGATTGCTGGCTGACCTATACTTGTATCGGGAGGCGATAGACCTCAATGGAGCATCCGTACTATCGGCATAGTCAGTTGTCACAGGAGCAGGTAAATGCTTGAGAGTGAGCTGTTTGCACTGCTCCAAGGAACCACCGATGCGGCATTCTCGGTGACGGAAGAAGGCGAGATCCTGTCTTGGAACAAGGCTGCGGAGAAATTGTTGGGCTACTCCGCAGCGGAAGCGATCCACAAGACTTGCTATGACATTCTCGAAGGCATGGGGGCATTGGGTACTCGGGTATGCCACCAGCACTGCAGCGTGGCCGAGTGCACAGCTGGCAATACGGAAATTCCCAACTTCGACATGAGCGTGAAGACTCGCTCGGGGGAGCGGTTGTGGGTCAATATGTCTACCATCGTGTTCGATAATCAGCGCACGGGCCGCCGACTGATGGTGCACATGGCGCACGACATCACGAAGCAGAAGAAAAACGAAGAGTTGACGCAGAAGATGCTGGAATTGTCGAAGCAAGTCAGCTCGCTCGCCGAAGCTTCTGTGCGCGCGGAACCGGCTCCTGCGTTATCCGAGCAAGAGAAGCATGTCTTGCGCCTGTTCGCCGAAGGCAAGGACAGCGATGAGGTCGCCAGCACTCTGGGTATCAGCCCGCAGACCCTCCGCAATCACCTTCACCACATCAACCAGAAACTCCGCACCCACAACCGTCTAGAAGCAGTCATGAATGCCATCCAGCGGAAGCTCATCTAACGGTGCCCCGTACAACTGTCCCGAATTCCGGTACGGACGCTTCATTGTGCGTCTTCCTCTAATGCGGCACATTGGTTTCAGCCGGTCGTAACGGCGGGAGTTGCCAATGATTTCCCAATGCTCCAACCCACAGTGCGGAAAACCCTTTCACTACCTCCGCGGAGGAAGGCTGTACCGGTTCGATGTACGGCGGCCCGTGGAGCCGTGCAGAGATATTCCCAATGCGATCTGCGCGAGCAAACCCTCACAAGCTAGCGTTTTCTTCTGGCTTTGTGGTGAATGCGCAAGCCGATCCTCGCTCCGATTCTCCTTACGGGAAGGAATTTCTCTAGTTCCCCTGGAGCAGTTTCCTGAGGGTAGCAATCCCGTGGTAACCCGCGCCGTCGCGGCCGAGTGACTTTGCCGGAAGGAGTAAAGATTATGGCTACACAGTGCGTAACTCCCCACATTGAGGGATCACCTTATGGCCTGAACCGGCTTCCGCACCTCGGAAACTCGCTGCTGCAGGTATTGATTCCAAACGAAGTACAGAGCATGTGGAAGGAAGAAGCTTGGCAGACCGATGCCGGTCGCAGTGCCCGAACCCTCGTCAAGTACCCTGATCTCCGTATTGTTCTGGTCTCGATGAAAGCCGGAGCGCGTTTCAAGCAGCACAAGACGAGTGCACGCTTTGCCATCCTGATGCTCGCTGGTCATGTGCGCCTGCACCTTCCCAACGCGACCGTGGAAGTACCTAGAGGGGAGTTGCTCGCGCTCGACCGCGGCGTATCTCACGATGTCGAGGCAATTCGCCAGAGCACGTTCCTGTTGATCCTTGCCCGACCTGACCGGGAACCGGAGAAATGCCATGAGTGACTTCATACAAGAACTGAAAAATGATCACCGCGTGATTCAGCAAGTCGTGGCCGGCATGAGTGCGGTCGCCGAACTGCTCGATTCCGGCAAGCAGGTTGATCCCAGCGTGCTTGCCGATCTCGTGCAGTTCTTGCGTGTCTTTGCCGATCAGTGCCATCACGAAAAGGAAGAGCAGCACCTGTTTCCTCTGCTGGCTACCAAAGCGAACGTAAGTACCAGGCGCGAGTTGGAATCTTTGGAACGAGAACATCGCTCAGCCAAGCAACTGGTTGGTCAATTGGCGGAAGTGGCAGCAATTTACGTTCACAACCCGGCAGCAGTGCGGTACCGCATTATCGATCTGCTCCAGCAGCTCGCCGAACTGTACCCTGCGCATATCTGGAAAGAGGACTTCCTGCTGTTTCCGCTAGCGCAGCAGACTCTCTCGACCACTGAGCAGCAAGGTCTGCAGGAGAAGTTCGAGGATGTTGAACGCGAAGTCGGAGAAGACGTGTATGCCGGGTTTGAGATGCTGGCTAAGAAATTGGAGGTCGTTGTTGAATATCGCAACTCAGGCGCGTACCCGCTCTGCTCTTCGGCGGCTTAAGAAAGCGTCTGGCACTTTTTCAAGAATAGACGGAGCCCCTTCTGTGCACGTTAGAGCGACAACAGAAGTGGATCCGTCTATACAGGTTCAGAGTCAGAAAGGCGAACTACGCCGCCGACTTCCCACGCTTTGATTCGCGGTTGGCCCCCAGCTTCCCTTCCATGTATTCCCGGAGGACAACTGCGTTGTTGTGCTCAGTGTCGTGAGAGCTGTAAAGCAGGGTTACAGTGCCGTGTCGAGCGGCCTGCAGAATAGGTTCGAGTGCTTCTTCGTGCTGCTTCAGCTCGGCCTGATAACGACGCTGGAACTCTGTCCACTTCTTGGGATCGTGACTGAACCACTTTCGAAGCTCGGTACTGGGCGCAACATCTTTCAGCCAGACAGCATCGGCAAGGGCCGTCTTCTTCACGCCGCGCTGCCACAATCTCTCAACGAGGAACTTCTTGCCATCATTGTCTCCCGTCGATTCATATACGCGCTTCAGCTTGATCATCTTTTGCCTCGATTCAGTCGTCTGTTGGCCACTCGATCTGCGTGCATTCAGGGCACTGACTGTCCAGTTAGTTAAGCCAGGAGAGAACTTCTGAAGATGTCGGGGAGCGGGTCCTCGGTGCCAGTGCGCACGCAGCAAACACCTCCAGAAATCGGTCAGTAATGTAGAGCGCGGAAGCTGGGACCGCCTGTGCACCAACTGCTCCGACCGACTTGTGAACCCGCATAGCCTCAACTTCCGCGGACTGTCTCAGTAGCCCGCAAATTCTTCGCTTCGCATATCGTCTTCATCGACGCCGGCACCTACGAGCATCTGGCGCATGGCCGCGACCATGGGTGGAGGTCCGGCAACGTAGTAGATCGGCCCCTGCAGCGGTCCCAAGTGTCTGGCCAACATCTCTCCGTCAATGAAACCAGTTTCACCTGTCCATTCGCGACCGGAGTGAGCCATTTCGGTCATCGTGGCGCTGAGCCGGAAATTTGGATTTGTCTTTTCCAGGCCTTGGAGAATATCGAGAAACGCTGCGTCTTCTGGTCGCCGGTTGGAATAGAGCAGGTACAGCTTGTGCGGCAACTGATCATGATCGGCCTGGCGAACGATGCTCAAGAACGGCGTAATCCCAATTCCCCCAGCGAGAAAAACCGCCTGCTTGTTTGCATTTTTGTGGAGCGTAAAGGAACCACTAGCCGAAGCGATGTTGATCTCGGTACCGACCGGCGCGGTCTTCAACGACCGTTTGAATGCCGTGTGCCGCATCCGGGTTGCAAACGTGAGTTGATCTTCAAATGGAGGACTCGCGATTGAGAAGGTTCGGATATTTCCTTCTGAGTCGGTTTCGGGCGGATTAAGCAGTGTAAGATCCGCCGCCTGTCCAGCTTTGAAGCTGAACCCTGAGGGTTTGGCGAAGTGAAAGGCCATGGTGCCTTCGGCGACGATGCCGCGGCTCAACAATTTAGTTCGCAAACCTGCTAAAGGAATCTCTTGAGCAGCCATGAACACCTCCTTTGTCTTATCAAGCATCGATGATGCGCCGATTAGCTCATCGCGTGCCTCTCCTCCGCACTTCCTCCCGGCCAAGAGACTGTTATGAGAAACGCACTTTCCTCAATTGCTTTCACGTCGTGAGCGATGCCCGATTCCAGGCACATTAATTCGCCGCTGCCGAGTTCGAGAGCTTGGTCCGCAAGCTGGAGACGAATTCTGCCTTGGATGGTTTGAATCGAGATCCTCGCGTCCGCGTGATGTTCCTTCATCTCAGAACCAGGCTTCATCAGGACGACCACGATTCGGAAATCGGGATACTTCGCAAGTGTCTTGGAACTACGTCCGCTTCCGCGGGTCCAAGAGTCCTCTTCTCGCAAGCGGCGGAGTTCGTCAGAGAGATTGAAGTGCAACAGACTGTCCGCCAAATGAGGGAGCCGGTTAAGGCTCGAACTCGATTCGAGCGGCTTGTGCACTGCCGACTTCTTCGTCATTGCGCCTCCTCGGCACGTCGAGCAGTAAACATCGTCTTACGATATAAATAGATGCGGGTCCCGCCTCCGCGGTGGCAATGAATGTCGAGAGTGAAGTATTGCACTAATCGTGAGTAGAGCCTCAGCACCGAGACCGTCTTCGCATTCGGGGTGGTTGTCGGATACGGATTTGGAGCGGGGTGTCTCAAGTTGCTGAGGCGGAAATCGGGGCAAACTGAAACTCTCGTTCCGCTTGAGGCAGGGCTTGCCTCTCCAAAAACCACGACTATGAACTATGGAGCGCTTTCCAACGTCGAAGGTGCTTGGGTGGTGATCGTCAACCACGGCGCGACAGGTAATTCGGCGCAATTTTGCAGAAACCGTGATTCGACGCAATACGCAAGGATCGCGAACTCGGAACCATTCAACCGCAGCCTTAAACGATAAACTGTAACTTATTATTCCGTACTTGACGAGTGTTCGGGCACTGGCGGGAGCGACGGGACTCGAACCCGCGGCCTCCTGCGTGACAGGGCAGAGGTTTTCGCCTCCGAATCAACGGAATCGCTTCTCGGCACCCTAAAGTGACACCCTGGTCAGGGTTGCAATTGAAGGGTTTACATTCAGCCAAAACTGGCATGATTGAGCAAGACTGAGACGGTCGAAGCACCACTCAAATGATTGAGTAGTAACGAAATTGGTTTCCTTCCCCCAAGTTCGGGAAAAGAGTGTCACTCCCTTGCTGCTCTAACTTTCGCCCGTCGTGCTTTTTGAATTGCTGCAATCCGCCGGTGCGCGCCGCTGCAGATACCCTGATTTCAAACGCGGATCGTAATCACGCTCAGCAGGAACTTGCGGCTCCAGTGATACGGCCGCGGGGTGATGGCTTCACGGAATCGGCAAATAGATTTTTCCCAAGGGCACGAATTCCGTTCCGTTTCCTTTCCCCGCTGGCGTCGAGTCAGCACGTCGGCGTCGGTCTCCGCCCTTTTCAGAGCTTCGAATATATCGAACCGATGTTGCAGCGTTGTGGGGTGCAGTCTCGCTACGTTGAACGCGTTGGTTGCAGACTGCCCTAGAATCCATACCTCCGCGAAGGGAATCGTCATCCTCCGAATGTCTCTCGCAATCCTCTGCGGGTACACCATCTTTCCACTACGGGCCGCAATCAGAAGGCAATAATCGGCGGGATACTTCTTCCGTGACTTCGCTCGGATAAGTTCCATAGGGTCATCGACATGCTTCTCCCAGTCCACGATCTCCACACTCTGCGTCTGCACAATGTTGTAGCCTTTACTCTGGTCAATATGGTGAACCTTCGTGTCAGGCGTCTGGTCAACCGTTTCAATCTCCACCCTATATTCTTTGCCGGACATCTCTGATAGTGCGAGTGCGTAGAGAGCCGTGGAACACGCTTCACGTTCCCGTTTGAATCTCCCAGATTCGGCCTCAAAGACGCCGTGCTTCTCAACGATGTGCCTCATGCGCTGGAGAACAAACTCTGGACTCATCAGACAGCCTGCATAGGATCGGGTTGCTTTGACGAGTGGCGCTCCGCAATAAAAGCACAGGGGTGCATCGTCGTTGAAGACCCACTCCTTTCTGCCGCATTTGCCACACATGAATTCCATGTCGACTCGGATGGTGCAAGTCCAAGTTTATCAGTTTCGCCGTTTGTTCGCTTTGCGATAAACTCGTCAGAGCAAAAGGAAAAACGGATGGCAGAGAAGACAAGATCGGAAGAGTTGTTCGACGAGTTCAAGAAGAAGGCAAATGACGATATCAAATCTGGCACCGAGACCTTTGACCGAAACCTCTTGGCGTTTTCCAGTGGGGCACTCGGTTTGTCCCTGGCGTTCATCAAAGACATTGTTCCGCTTGGGAAGGCCGTTTGGATTCCCTGCCTCTACATCTCGTGGATTCTCTTTGCCCTCTGCATCATGGTGACGATGGCTTCTTTCCAAGTGAGCATCCGTGCACTCAATGGTTCGCTTCCTTTTGCAAAGGCGTATTACTTTGATGGAGACACGAACGCGTTCGACAAACACCTGAAAACCTTCTGGTGTAGAGCAGTCGACTGGTGTACGTGGATTGCGAGCATATTGTTTGTCACAGGGTTGGTGTGTACGATTGTTTTTGTAGTTGTGAACGTTGAAGGAGCGAAGCGAATGAGCAACGAAGAGTCCCAGAAGGTTGTGACGGGCGACTTGGGGAAAGGTTTAAAACCGACATCGATGACCCCGCTGAACGAAGGCGTGAAACCCGTGGCGATGACGCCTCTTGCGACGGGAGAGAATCGAGGCATCAAGCCAGTTCCAATGACGCAGACACCCGCACAGGTACCCTCGCAACCTTCAGGGAGCGCTCCCGCGCAGCCTGCTCAATCACCCCAAAAGTGAGATTGGAGGAGTGATGGCAAGAACCACTGATGGCCTTAACCCTACGTCAATGACTCCGATTCAGCCGGATAATGTTGGCGCTGGCGTGAAACCGCCCGGAATGACACCCATACCCGGACAACAAACACCGGCACCTCCGGCTCCCGCTCCACCTGATGCACCAAAGAAATAACGGTTCCATGCGGCACACACTCAGAAGGTTGACACTCGCGCGTACCGCGCTCAAGTCTTCAGTTGTCAGGTGCGAATAGCGACGGCTAAGGTCAAGTCTAGTATGGCCGAGATTTTTCTGACGCTGGTGTTGCTTCCCGTAGACCTGCCCACTCCCTGGCGTTGAAAAATGTCGGGTCAAACAAGGGTCACGCCTCTCTCAACGTGCAGTATTCATGCGTCGTCGTGGGTTGTCATCTGCGCCGCAAAATAGTTGAATTTGCAGTTTCCCACGATCCTCATAAACCGAAGATCAGCTAGCATCCCCCTTCAACCACATGGTCGTTCACAAAGGCACGTCGAACGACGACTGTGCGTCACTGCGTCGTAACGGCAACTCAAATCCCGGCGATGCTTGACCACCGAATTACGCAGTTCCCAGAGTATGCGTCGCCGGGCAAGGCCGCACGCCCGAACCTCGGCTCAGTCGGCCAGCCGATGTATTCATATGTAGTCACGTACGGTGTCACAGCGCTCCCACAGGTAGCGTCTGCGACGTCCTGTGCGCGAAGTGTGTGCTCGTTTCGCAGAGAGACGGTCAGGTTAGAGGGATACTAGGTTCGATGAGGTCACAGGCAATCTGAAATCACCCCCTGGCGTCGCACCTGGGGATCAGTCCCCACAGTGTTCTTATGTAGTTAACGATTCGCTGCACCCCACGCCGTGTGCGCCTTCGAAGGGATATTGCATTATCCATTCCAAGGTCTTACACTCTTGCGCGGTCCCCTAAACCCCTAAGCTCAGCTCAAGTCCCAAACTTTAGGAGGAACGCGTGAGACACTTCCTGCGGAAATTCATTTCTTGGAGACACACTCGGACCTCAGGTGTCCTCATCGCGACAGTGGCAGCTTGGTGCAACCTGTGCTGTGCGCAGACGCAAGCAGCTAAGTACTATCGTGTCACCGATATCGCCGCTGGGCAACTTTCAATTAGGAGCATGAGGGTGACTTCTGCTGTCGTGCAATCCGTCGATCCTGGGTCCGGAACCGAGACAGTGGTTCTTCACCTATCTGCGGGGGCTCTAACTCTTGTATGCGGAGTTGGTGGCAATCCATGTTTGACCGGCGCCATTCTGCGCCTCGGGAAACAGGAGGTGGGGTGGATAAGAGGCAGATTCGCTTGGCAAGGAAATACGATTTCTTCGGCTAACCTGACGGACATGCAGTTCCAGTTGAGCGATGCCACATTAGGCACGAAGTTGCTGGGAGGCATACTGGAGCCTGACAGGAGTGCGCAGGTTGCGATCAAGGTCGGATCGCCAATCGACATTTCATCTTCAAGCCACACTGGTTCGCTGAACATCACGGTTCCGAGCGGTCAAGTTAGGGGTTTGAATTGCACTGTTGGAGGCCTTGCTATCAAAACGGATTTGCGCGTCGAAGAGCCGGCAGATCTTGAATTAACCCTGAGTGACGGCTCGATTAAACTAAAGAAGGGCAAACTCGCTACAAAAGGCCTGGCTATTGGCGACGCCGGGACTGGAATACAACTTTATCAGACTCTCCAAAAGGGCCCAGTTAGCATCAAGAACCTGACTCTTTCGATCGCTCCTGACCAGTTCAATATCCAAGACATCGTCGCTGAGGATCCGGGATTAACGCATACAGATTTTGCAAGCGTCCGGATCGTCGGAGCCGTGCGCCTAATTGCGACTGGGGTAACGGGGAAAGCGTCAATCACGGATTCAGGGGTCCAAGTTTCCAACTTGAAGTCTGAGAGCTTCAGAATTGTACCTGACGCCCTTGAGATTGCGGGGCGTCTGAATCAACATTGGATTCAAGACTCCGACGACATATTGCCAACCGGGGACACAAATATACGCTATATCAAACTGTCAGCTTTAGATTCTCTGTACAGGCAATTGGCTGACGCCGAACTAAACCAACCTGACCAGTATCGAATTTACCTGCACACATCTAACGACGTAGTGACCGCTGCTCAGGTGGAGACAATCCCCAATATTGCTCTTTCAGGCAATGTCGACACGCCGAAGATTTGTCTCGTGTTCGATGGCCCAGTTTCTGGCGCTAATGCTACCGTAGCGGCAACTTACATTCTAAACATGGCTGTGCCAATAATGTCGATTCGGACACAAGACCTCGTGGCTTTGAGGCAACTCGCGACTGTATTGGGACCGACCTTTGGAATGCCCCCCTTCTTTACGGTTCTGGGCTCAACTAAAGGGTTAACGTCCCCTAGTGGGAGCGATATGAATCAGTTCGTCGTGAACCCAACCCACCAATATTCAGAACTACTGCTCGGGACTGGACAATCACCGAGGGTTCTGGTACTCCCTGCCCCACATGACGGCTTCGGAACTCGGGAGATTCGAATGGTGTCTCGATATCAAGCTTATGTGTCCACAATCAAGACTGCTGGCCTACAGATGGCTGGCCGTAACACCAGCAACATATATAAATTGCTTCAGCGAGAAAGCTCTTTACGAGTGCAGTACCGCCAGTTGGTAAGGCTGAGGGCCAGTGCATGGACCCAGAACCACCAAAGCGATCTCGCGAAGCTGAAAGCTGCCGAAGCCGGATATTCTCAGGCGACCGCAACGCAGAAGGCGGAGGATCAGCGCCACAATGCCGCGGTCGTCGGCACCGAGGTCCGGCAGATGGAAGATCGTCGGGCTAGGCTGAAAGCCATTCAAGATACAGTGATCGTGAGTACTCCCGCGGCACCGATCGACGGCTATCCGGGCACAACCGGCTACACGGTTAAGCCTTGTAACTATCCCGGGAAAGTACCCAACTACGCAGGCACATCCGGCACCGAGGCTGGTTGCAAATGAGGCCATTACTCGTTTCATTGTTCATTCATTCCATCGTTGTTCTCGCGAATCAGTGGGCGCCCGCTCAGGCGGGAGTCCCACTGGAGGTAAGCCTTGGAAATGAAACAGTGCGTTCCCAACTGATGTGGTTGGACTATGGAAACGTGGCCGCAAACACAACCAAAACGGTTACCCTCACTGTTCGAAACGTTTCAAACCAGGTCATTGTTTTAGACGTGTTTTCGTGGTCGCCGAAGGTGCACGTTCGATGGTCAAATCCCGCGCCGGCATCGGATTTACCCAACCGAATAATGCTCAAACCGGGCGCGCAAGAACCCTTAACTATTGACGCCTACTTCCTGAACGATGATCCCGATGCAAAAATGATTAGCTTCATGACTTCTGATTCGGAGATCGTCCAGATCATTAGTAAGGAATTGGTTCACCTAGAACCAAGAGTATCGAAGAGAGCGGACCAGAGTCCGGCGGTATTCTGGTTCAGCGGCGATGGGGAGTCCTGGAGCGGTTGGTACGAGCTTCGTCTTCATGAAGCCCCTCCCGGTTACACGCTCGATTCGAGCAGCGTTGAGGTGCACGTTTACGACATTGGTGTAGAGGGTCATCTTCGCAGATGTGGAGCGTGGGCTGTCTGTGAGATCACCCAGCGGGATGACAATGATGTGAGGGCGAGGATGACCGTTCAGGGACATCATGAAGGGGGACTAATGAATACGAACACCCACGTTCGGTTCACGGCGGAGTTGAAGGCTGACTATGTGATTAAACAGTCCGTTAGATTATCCGCTGTAAATTACAACTTTTTGCGTACGACCGATGGAGACAACAAAGGTGTTTCCGGGGCCAGCCCGAAGGAGGCGTACGCCGTAAACAAGAATTTTTCGATCTGGGAGCTGGCGTCGGTACCGCAAGTTCACGCTGACCCCTTCCTTGCGCCCGCGCCCCACGCACCTCCCCTCGCTTCAGCCAAGCCCGCCCTTTACGCCTCTTGCGAGAATTCACTGCAAAAGAAGCGAGTGCCCACGAGTTGCGTCGAGTTGGGACATTGGGCTACTACTCAGGCTGATAGACCGAACCGGATAGACGAAGCAAGTGACCTTTACACCAAGGCCTGCAAATCCGGTTATTCTCGCGGGTGTACTGAACTAGGACTCATAGGCAAATTTACTAGCGATTTGACGACGGCCAGCGACGAGCTCAAGTACGCGTGTAACATGCATGACGGACTTGCGTGCTACAGCCTGGCGCTGCAACTTGAACGGACCAAGGGTACCCAGTCCGACCCGGAAATTATTGCGCTGTATGCGAAAGCTTGTCAGTTTAATTTTCCTGCTTCTGGTTGTGAACGGAAATTTAATCTTACCGAAGGCGTTACGCAACGACACGCGCAGGCTCGCGGTTCAGCTGTCAACAAATAGGGGGGGCGGCCTCCGCGAGACAGTTAAGAACAGGGCTTCCTCATGACGGGAAGCCAAACGGGCTGATTCTGGTGGAGTGGCTTTGGCGTCGCACCAGGGGATCACCTCCAGTTTCGCGTTCTAATGCACTCAACGACTTACAATTGAGAATCTGGATGTGACTGCTACGACGGAGTGAATCAACGGTAGGGTTTACACAAAAGAGTTTACATTCTCTTAGCTCGTCGATGAATCATTGTCTCGCCGAAATCAGTCCTACCACATCACGCCTAGAAGCCGCCCTCGGGGCACTACTCCTCTATCCCGGCGATACGCGGCAGCCCCATTACCCATGGCCGGGGTCGATTTCTGGGATTTCTGTCACATTGTCTCAGTTGTGTTCACACCGGTGCTTGCGACAACACCTTAAGTTCGTACCTGCTTGCACCTTTGCCTTGTCAGGGTCAAATAAGGGTCACGATACTGTTAATCTCCAGTATTCATGCGGCCTCGTGGGTTGTCATCTGCGTCGGAAAGTATTTGAGTTTGCAGTTTCCCACGAGCCTCATAAACCGGAGGTCCGTTTTCTGATCCCTTGGTTTGGGGCACCCACTCCGGGGCACCCATAAGAAAATGAATGGGAGCGCCGAGCAGGAATTACGTGAGTTTATGCGGCTGAAGCACCACTCACATGAATTGAAAAATCAACAACTTGGCTAATTTCCGTTGTTTCGGGACCAGGGGGTCGGAGGTTCAAATCCTCTCTCCCCGACCATATCTAGTTAATTCGGTTGACTCAATTCTCGCGGTTTTCGCAAGTTTCTGATTCCAAACACTGAGTTTTGTGTCCCAGTTGCGTCCTGATGTGCCGGGCGAATGGACCAACTGTCCGGCATGGCAGCGGGCAATACCGGAGGTTTGCCCGTACGCTGCTCGCGGGCAGTTGACAGGAAAGTGGAGGACCAATGTGCACAGGAGAAGTGCGCGTGGCGAACCGGCGCAAGTGTCAACAATGGTTGTTTCGAGGTGAAGGGGTCAAAGAAAAGACTAAACGCAAGCGCTCCGGCTCAAACACAGCGCCTGACCATGCGCGCGATATTGCAGATTTGGCTGCTCTCCTCTTGAGCAAATTTGACGACTGAATATCCAAGAGACGGAAACGGAACATTGATGATCTTTGTATGGCGAGATTGCGTCATGACGATCAAGTTCCCCAGCGGTCGCAGGATGTATGCCTCCCCAAGGCATGGACAGAATCTCGATTCGACTGTTCACAAGCTCGCCGTAGCAGCAATCAGTACGTATTGGAAAGCGCTGGCATTGCTGTAGCCGAAATTCGAGTTCACATGGTTCCCCCGGAGGCGAGCACTCCGCGCTAGGACGCTGGCACCAGGTCCACATGCCGGTCGACTGTTTCAAGCGCCCAACACAGCCCAGTTACCGTCTTGACGCTAATTATTCTCAGCTGCGCGCCTTCACGAATTCCCGAGGTTTCGTGAGTTAGTAATTCGAGGCTTTCACGAAGAATCGTAAGGGGGCCATGGACTTGGGTTCGTTGCAACTCGGAACTACTTTGTTTCCACCGTTTGGAATTGGCCTCATAGTTGCAAACCACAAGGTACTTTGGAGAACCTACCAAAGCAGGCGGTGGAAATCAATCATGTGGAAAGTTAGACGGGTAGAGGATCAGGGCCGGCTTGTCCTAAAGCTAATCGGCCGGTTGGAGGGGAATCAGTTGGCCGAGTTGGAAGATGCGTTTGGATCGGAGACAGTTGTTCAGAGCCTCATCCTCGATTTGGCAGACGTGCGGCTGGTGGATCAGGAGGCTGTGCGGTTCCTGGCGGATTGCGAAGCCCGCGGAGTCCAACTGCGAAATTATCCGGCCTACATCCGGGAATGGATTGACGCGGAGAAGGCGAGCCAGGAATCGACTTTGAATCGGCACTGAAACCCACGTGCTGATCGGCCGGCCGCCCGATGAGCGCCGGCGTCCTGCTTCACATGCTTTGATAACGGCGTTTGTCGATTTTCAGTGCCTTGATCTTTGAATCCAGAGTCGAAGCCGGCATGCTCAAGGCAATTGCCGCTCCTGTGGGACCCGATACGCGGCCTTTGCATCGGCGCAGCGCGGCTTCGATCCGTTCCCGCTCCTGATCCTCAAGATCCTCCGCGAGTGGCCGTACGCTGCCTGACTCATGAGACAACCAGCTTTCATCAATGGCGAACTCATCGGTGTCGCTTACGATGACCGACCGCTCAATCACGTTCTGCAGTTCACGGATATTGCCTGGCCAGGGGTAAGACTGCAGGCTCTCCATCGTCCGCTTATCGATGCTCATTATTTTCTTGCCGGACTTGCTCGCGTAACGGTCGATGAAGTACCCAACTAGTAAGCGGATATCTTCTTTTCTTTTTCTGAGTGGGGGGACTTCAATGGGGAATACGTTGACCCGATAATACAAATCACTGCGGAATGTTCCGGCAGCAATCGAGGCGGGCAGATCTCGGTGCGTCGCGGCAATTACGCGGACATTGGCACGGATTGGCGTTGTACCTCCTACACGCTCGAACTCTCGCTCCTGCAAGACTCTCAGAAGCGTCACTTGGGTCTCGGCATTCAGCTCCCCAATTTCGTCGAGGAAGATCGTGCCTCCTTCCGCCAGTTCAAAGCGGCCGAGACGTCGCTGCAAAGCTCCCGTAAAGGCTCCCTTCTCATGCCCGAACAACTCCGAGGCGATCAGGTCGCGGGGGATCGCCGCGCAATTCACGCTTACAAACGCACGCGAAGCACGCGGTGAACGCTTATGAATCGCGCGGGCAATCAACTCCTTCCCGGTCCCCGTCTCCCCGGTGATCAGTACGGTGGTGTCGCTTTTGGCCACTCTTGAGACGCGGGCCAAAACAGCTTGCAGTGCGGGCGACGCGCCGACGATCTCTTCGAACATCGAGGCCTTGTCAATTTCCTCGCGTAGAACCAGGTTCTCTTTCTCGGCTCTTTCTCCCTTACGTTTGCGATCGTCAATGTCGATTCGGGTACCGCACCAGCGCGTAATCTGGTCGGCCTCATTCCGCAACGGCCGAATCTCGTATACAAACCATCGGTATTCGCCATCGTGTCGACGCATGCGCGCTTCCATCGAAAAGGACTCGCCGCTGGCCATGGCGGTGCGAATGCCTTCTTTGAGTTGTCCCACGTCCTCGGGATGCGTGACCACGTCGAGAAACTCCATGGGGGCTTTCGGCGGGATCGTGCCGAAGTAGTCAGCCGATGTGAGATTGCCATACGACCCGCTCCCATCGGCTTCCCAAAGAAACATGTGCAAGGGAGCTACATCAATTACCTGCTGAAGCTCCTTCGCGTGCTGCCGCACGGCTTCTTCCGCACGCTTGCGTTCGCTGATGTCCTGTACTACAGCTTGGCGCCCCCCGCGAAAGGTCGGTGAAAGGGAGACCTCCACGGGCACTTGGCTTCCGTCTTTGCCAACAAACGTGCGCTCGAACCGGAAGAGACCTCCTTGGATCTTCTCGGGCGGTGTTGGATAGCGCGCGAGGTCCTCCTTCGAGTACGTGTCCAGAATGGATATTTGCTCAAGTTCCGACACACTGCACTTCAGCAGCCTGAGGCCGGCAGGATTGGCCGACACGAATTTCCCGTCGTTGCTCAGCACCAAAATGGCGGCGGGAGAAAGATCCACCAAGGAACGATACTTGGTTTCACTTTCGCGCAATTCGTTCTCGCCCCGGCTGATTTGCTCAAAAGCACGAGCATTTGTAATCGCTACCGCGACCTGATTCGCAAAGATTTCGAGCCATGAAAAATCCTGCTGGCAGAGGCATTCGCGGTTGAATGTGGCTAAGACTCCAAGGATCTCTCCACGGGAGACGAGTGGATAACCCGCAAAACCTCGGATGCTCTCCCGTTTGGCCCATTCCTTGTTCCCGATCCACTCACTGGTGGCCGCAGAATCTGAGATCAAGATCGATCTGCCTGTGGTGCCGATCTCTCCGACCTTTCGATGGCCCCGTGGAATCCTGCGGTATTGGCCGTGAAGAGAGGACCAGTCTTCGCCTGGAACGGATTTGGAAGAGCCGGCACTTGCGACCAAATGGAGGCACTGTGTTTGGTCGGCGCAGTTGGTCCTGTGGAAACAGCTTTGGCAGAGATCTCCGGGCGATAGCAACCAAACCCGCGCCAGTGCGACCCCCGGTTGTGCTGCAAGACCACGAACAACCGCGCTCAGAACATCGACCGTCTGGTGTTCGCCCGCTACCTGTGCTGCGAGGGAGAGTAAGGGTTCAGCCTGCACAACAATACCTCTCGGTCGGCCTGATTCTACATGAACGTCTTTCCTAGTGCTGACCGATCGAAGCTTACGGTTATAGAGAGATAATCACGGCAGTCCGCCCTTTGAGTCGGTGATATTCGTCACAAAAGCGTGTGATGCTGACATATAGCGGGCGAACAGCGGTTACGGCCCAGCCCATAGCGACAGGAAGCTGATTTCTCTACAGCAACGATCGGGCTGTTCTATCCGCCTTCGAAACCTTGAGGGTGAGAAACTCTCTTTCCTTGTTTTCTCGCATCGTCACTTCGGGCATCGCCCCTGAGAGGAAGAATGACTTTCGCGGCCGCCACTCCCAGTAAGCCGCCGAGCAGCGTTTCCCAGGCCCGCGCCCCCAAGAGCGATATCGACGCTTCTCCACTGATCGCCAACGTTACCATCAGCGTAAAGGCGTAGGCCGCACAGGCAATGTCGTAGCGCTCTGGTAATGCCATGGCGTAAATTATCATTGCAATTGCAGCCAGTATCCACGCCAGCGGCGGTATGTGCATTGCGATCGGCACGCACGCGATGCCCAGCGGGACCCCGATCAACGTTCCAACGATCCGTCGGCGAACGCGATCTGCAGTCCCCGATGCCGACCCGGCGATGACATAGGTGCTCGCAGTAATCGCCCATGCGGACTCTTGGAGGTGGATTACGCTGCTTACTAAAACGACGACCAAAGCGGCCACTGCTGCCTGTAACCCCATCCGCAGTTCTCGTGATGCTTGCCCCTCCCCAATCGAGGCATCCACAACCGACACAGGCGTCGGATGCTCCGCCGGTCCGCTGAGCAAGCGAGGAACAACCGAGGCCACCGTGGCTACTAATCCTGCCAGCGCTACCATTCCCAGATCGGCCCGAGTGATCCCGGTTCCGTAGCCGAGAAGCTGGCCGATATAGATCTGGGACCCGATGCCCGCACCAAGGATTCCGAATCGCTTGAGATATCCAACCAGAAACGCGCCCGTGATCAGAATCCACTCCGGACCCAGCCCCCCGTGGCGCATCAAGATCGGCGCAAGACCGATCAAGCTAAGTGCACCCGTCACCGCGGCAGCATTTAAGATCACAAGATCGCGAGTAGACAACCAGCGTGTTGCCTGACCTTCTGAAACGCTCGCCCAGAGGCCGAAGCCGGCGGCTAGGTAACTGAGAAACGAGCCGCCCGAGATGTGATACGAGCTGTAGAGAAGCGCGCCCAGCATCGCCGCAATGCCATATGCGGTTACCAGTCGCAGGCCCTTGACGCGGCGATGGACGCCGGGATCGATTCTGTCAAGCCACCCACCGAGTCTCTCGTCCATTGAGTTCATTCCGCAGAAACCAGCAACAGCCACATAGTCACGCCCGACTTACCCTCTTTGCGTTTTCGCACCTCAGGTTCGGCGCTGGCTAGCGACAGGTCGGACAGTCGCGGCTCGCGTCGCCTTTTGGCGAATGAGTATAACGCGGCCAATCTTGCGGCCCGCCAACTCAGGAGGTAATGGGTCTATCCAGAGCACTCCACGCTCCATCCACGAACTCTTGGCCCGTCCCGTCCTAGCCCGCACCGCCAGAATCAATGACTTGTTTGCTTTTGCAAAATCCGGGTCGCAACTCGCTGAAAAAATAGAGGGCATCTTTGCTTACGACGCAATAAGAGCAAGAAATCAAAGAAACCATTCGGGAATTGGAATCAGCAATCGAGCGGGAATCGCGATCGCCATTCCCGATATCTCGTGAAGTCCCGATGAGCTTGAGAGTTCGAGTACTTGCTAAGTGTTGAAGTTTCTGCTCTTTAAGATTGGCCACGACCTTGCATTTCCATCCAGCGAGGTGCGCGACGAAGACTCCGTCGGATGCACCAATTTCAAAATTCGAGGAGATTCCAATGCTTGTGCCGAAAGATGTTCTTCGTCGTATCTTGTGTTTACTGATGCTTCCGCCGGCGGCCGCTGCTTCGTCTGCGGCGCAAACCACACCATCGCATCCTCAATCCGTTCTTACTGCACCTAGTGCCGTCGCAGCCGAGAATGGCACACCGATTCTGACTTGGCCGATCCCAGACACCGACGCGTTCGCGATCGTGTCGCCCAAGTTTGGTCAGTTGATCAACGGATCGACCGCTACCGTGAGTTTGAAGATAGGAGACCAAATCGAACGCAAGACGTTGCGAGTGGTCCTGAACGGCAAAGACATCACGAACAAGTTCTCCCACGGACGGGACTCGGCAGTTCTTACTTCTGCGCAGCTGCGCACAGGCAACAACCACATGGTAGCCAGCGTTAGAGGCGCACACAAAGAATGGAAAGTGAAGCGAGTGAAATTCGATTACTACGCGGGGCTGCAGAGCGGCGAACCTATTGCGTACTATCCCCCTACGACCGTCGGGCTCTCCCTGAACCCCGGAGGCGCGCAGCCGTGGGTGACGCTGACGACGGGCACTCCGGCGAGTCTGCAGGACAATATTGACCGAACCCAGTATGCACTCCCTTACCCCGACGCCACATTCCCCTCCTCAAAAGACACTCCGTGCACCACGCAGTATCAGATCGTGGTTTTAAACCGCCAAACTCCGGAACAAGAGGATGGTTACATGTGTGCCGCGGGTTCGGCCCAACTCAAGAGTAAGCTGGCCGGCTTGACGAAAGGCGCAGAAATCGTACTCGTTGGCACAACGCTGAATAACAACGCCGATGCCGGTCTGGACACGACGGCCATCGGGGGCACCGATTACTCGACCTATGGCGCTCAGTGGCAACCCCAAGGCTATGCGGCGATTGGAGTTTCGGGAGCCAATGCCGGCAGCGCCTACGAAAGCTACTACCTGGCGTCCGACGTGGGTAAACCCTATATGCAAGTCCCATTCGCCAACGGTCTGCTCGCGGTTGACCAGAATAGCAACTTCAACTTCCACGCTGGCAACAACATGCAATTCCAGGTTTACCCGAACGATCCTGAGGATGGTACTAGCGCTTTCTTCACATCGTCGATGACCTCACCCGGGAACGGCACGGTTTCCCTCTGGATGCCGCCCGCGGGGTCAGCGAACGGCTTCTGGCTTCTCACTCTGGATCGCGGGGCCTTGCTGCCCATCGATCTGAGCAACCAGGGTCTTTGCCAGGGAGGCTCCAACCACTATTGCGGGCAGTTCTTCCCCACGGGCAGCACGGACTCGGCTGTGGCGACGCAGGCAGTCTACAACCTCTCTGAGGCGCTCATTCAATCGTCGTACCGTCATATGCTCATGCTGACGACAGTTGGCCAGCCGTTCCAGAGTGGCATAGTTAGTGGCATAGATATAAGCGGGCTACAGGGTGCGCTTCAGCTTCTGGGGGGAGCCGGTTATGCACTCCCATCGCTCACCACGTCGGACTCAACCTACACTCTGGTCGCCGCGGGGTACGGCAATCAAAATTCTCCAATCCCCCCTAGGTACGCGTCGCCTTTGGCGTCCGGCGTAGTCAATTCGACATCGGTCTTCAGCCAGCAGGGGCAGACCGGCTTCGTGCGCGGGGTGATGACTCTAGACAACAACGGTCTCTATTTCCCCTCGGTCTCGTCGCAGGAAGACGGGAAAGGAAACGGACAGGGCGCAACCAGCGTCAGTATGGACTACGACTTCTATAGCATCAGCACACAAACCCCTATCGATTGGCCGTTGACCGATACCTCGGGACACATCGCCGCCTATCACTATGCCAGCGAGCAGTTCCTTGGGTACGTGATCGACGAGACGGGGACGCATTCAGCCGACCTGCGTTACTACTACGGCAGCGACAATACGAAGAACATCGTGGCGGCCAACACAGACTTCGATTGTTCCGTAAATCCCAACGAACCGAATTGCGTCTACGTCGTCGGCAAAGGCTTTACTCAGCAAGATCTTGCCGACGCGAATGCGCAGCTTTACGCTGAGGTCACGGCGCTCAAAGGTACTTACACCTTCCTCGGCGACAACGGCGGGATTGGTACCTTGATCGCAGGCAATGGCGTCGCGACTCCGGTTTCAGATCAGGTCATCGAAGCCACCTATGAAGTGCTCAACGGGTAGAGTGGCGCATCCACGACCACTACAGTGGCGGCTAACGCTTCGGATTGGATGAATCTGCTGGCCGGGGTCACGTCCGTGGCGGCTGTCGCCGTGGGCGGGCCGCTCGAACTCCCGGTCGCCGGGGGCGTGATCGGGATCGCAAGCGGTGCACTTTGGACAGGCTCTGCTCTCGGCCCGTTCGGAGGTACCGACACCACAACGCCACCCAGTTACACGAATTCGTTCGATGTTGAACTGGGAACCTTGGAACAGCAGCGGGATCAGTATGCCCAAGGTCTCATTGTTTCGTACGCCACCGCCCTCGACAACATTTACTCCGATTGGGGCAAATTATCGCAGACGGGTGCCAAAACTGCCAATTCCGATTCAGGCTGGAACTTCCCCAATCTGCTGAGCCCAGTCACCCTGGGTAACCAACTGGCGTATGGCACACGCCGGTCCATCTACGGGCAAGTGGTTCCGCAGTTCTATCAGATGGATTCCTACTATGCGCAACCGATCACTCAGATCGACACACTGGGATTGATTTCTCGCAAGGATGGGTACTACGGAAGCCAGCCGTACGCCATCTTCTCCTGTTCGGTTGCCTATTCCTCTCCGCTTCCGTCAAACGGGTACGGTCTGTATGTGGCTTCTACCGGAAAGACGAGTGATATCTTTGTCATTGGCGGCGCGATCAGCAACAACAACACCGAGAATGTATCAGAACAGCTGCCCACTTCGGATCTGCTGAACATTCTCTTTAACGCGGTAGATCCGAACGATGCATCGACTTCCAACAACCTCAACATTCCGACGGCGCTCTTCGCAAACCCAGGCTCCATGGTCCAACGGATTGGCCCCAGGAAAGAGCCATATCTGGGAGTGGGAGGTCTCTGTTACAAGCCAGGGTGTTCGGCCAATACGTATAACAACCCGAATGCTGAAACGGCTTGCGTCGGCCCGTAGTCTGGCCCCCAGCCTTACGGCTTCATTATGGCCCTCCGGAAAAACAGCTGGAGGGCCGTTCGGCTTTAGCCGAGAAGGTCATCGCCACATCGGGGGCATTCGATTACGCGGACTTCCTCTTGGACATGCAGAGCCGGGTTCGGGGCTTGGCATATGCGAAGGGCTGCAAGACGCTTCCGATCTCTGTATTGCTTGGCAGCTGTGAAAAACTCCTTAGTGGTGAATGCGTGTTTCGGCGCGCACTCCATGATCGCCTGCACCTTAGTCATTCCTAACTTGCGATAGCTCTCGATCTGCGATTCATTGAAAAACTGGTCCGCAATGTTCGATGTGCAGAATTACGCTGCCTCGCATCCGGACTTTCCGAATCAAACCTACATACGGGGCGGTGGTGAGGTTTCTGGGCGGGATCAGAACAACCGCCAGGAGGCGGGGTTGCCGGGCGCTTCGACGCTGTTACGATCTGCTCACGACCTGAGACTACGTCGCGAGCCAGGAGACTGAAAATGCGTTATGCCTACATGTTGCTGGCTTCTCTTTTCTTGTGCATCGGTATGACCGCACAATCGAAGCTCTCTTCAAAACTCGGGGCTTCGGCGGTCTGGCAGTTGCCGACTCAATTCATGACCACTGCCCACGCTGCCTGCGATCGTTCGGCGTCCTCCGACTATGCCGACTGCATGATTGGTCAGATGGCAAAGGCCGGTGCCCCAGCTGACGCCGTGCAGTTCACGCGCGAGCTTTATAACCAGACTCACGGCGAGTTTGGCGTGATGACCGGATTTCAGGATGAAGGCCCGGTCGCGTTTGCCTGGATTACCTATCCCTTGCGAGCGAATACCAACTACGGTCTTCTGCTGGTCAATGGGCAGCCGCGCATCGTCAACGTCGAAGATGTCAAGCTGCTTGACGTCAAGACCATGAAGCAGAGTTCCCAGTTTCAGGACGCCAAACGGCAGTTTTCCAAAATTGACGTCTGGCCAGGAGATCGCGACGGAAAGATATGGCCGAACTCGCAAGTCAGCCCTGATGGCGGGATCCAGTTCACGGTCGCCTATCCGCTGCGCAATGGCTGCCATGCCTGCGCCAACGCCGGGCAAGCCATTTTCAACTGGAATTTCGACGCGAGAGGAAAGTTTCTTGGAACTTCGTTCCAAGGGATGATCGACCCGCCGCTGCAGTAGCGGTCAGAGTGTTGTTCGCGCACAGTAACTAGGACTTGACGCCCGAAGCGCGGCGGCGTTGAGCCATAACGGCGAATTGGATTACCCACGTACCGGTCTCGTTCACTACAGCCAACAAAGCATACAAAGACTCTATGTCGAGATGGGGACAGCACCCATGCACCCATGCTCGGCCGATGACCCGCGGCTAGCCCTGCGCACGAGTGGTAGATGGCGCCTAACATCACGAACTCTCGGGAATTTCCAACAGACCGGGGCCTTCGACTTAGATAAGCCCACTGCCCTCAACATTCGCTGATTGGCACGGAGGTTGCAACGTCGAATGCGAGCAGTTTTGCACTAGATTTAGCAATCGAGAGGAGAAACCACAATGACTGAATCTGGCACCAAGTTCAGCGTCGAACGGCTGCCTAGAAATCGAAGATTTCATGTGCATAAGGACGATTTTGGGTTGGGCGCTCTGACCTACATCAAACCCAACGAGAAGAGCGTAGAGTACCGTTACGAGACTTCTGCCGCCACGCTGTGCTTCATTCGTGGGACCGGCAAGATTGCGATCAACGGCACCCTGGTGGAATACGCCGGCAAATGGTTTGAGATTCCGCGCTTCGTCGAGTATCAGATTCTCCCGGAGAGCAATACGGTGATGCTCACCATCCTGAAGCCGACCGAAGATGCAGATAGAGATTCAATCTGGAGCAAGGATTCATGATTCGCACTTTGTGCCTTAGTCTTGTGTTATCGCTCGCAGGTTCGGGAATCGCACAAACTCCGCCTACCGCTCTCGCGCAACACTCATCGCATGCTCCCAGTCACGCCGCACCGTCCGCGGCTGAAGTCTGGGATAGTCTGATGGCCGGCAATCGCCGGTTTGTCGCTGGCAAGCTCCAGACGCGCGACCTGGTTTCCCTGCGCCACAAGCTGGCTTCCGGACAATCTCCGAAAGCGATCATCCTCTCGTGTTCCGACAGCCGAGTTGGTCCAGAGCTGATTTTCGACCAGAGCCTGGGAGACATCTTCGTGGTACGTACCGCGGGGAATGTCGCTGACGCTGTGGCGCTCGGAAGCATCGAGTACGCGGTGGATCACTTGCATAGCCCTCTGCTGGTCGTGCTCGGACATCAGAAATGCGGCGCGGTGAACGCCGCCTGTTCCGGTGAAAAGATGCCGAGCCCGAACTTGGACGCCATCGTAGAAAAGATCAGTCCTGCCGTGGCTCAAGCGAAGAGTTATGCCAAGGCCGATGATCTTGTCGAATCGGCGATCAAGGAAAACGTTCATCGCAGCGCAATGGATCTTGTGGCCAACAGCGAGATCATTCGCAATGCGGTGAAGTCGGGCAAGCTCACGGTGATCGAGGCGGAATACGAACTCGAGAGCGGCCAAGTCGTTCGCCTGAACGCGTCCATCAACTCTCAGAACTAGCGATTATCTCTCATAACGTAGCCCTAAAGCGGGAGCGTCGCCATCGGGATTGTTGAATAAGAATGGCGGCGCTCCGGCGCTTTCGTACGACCACCTGCGTCGAACTGGCAATGGTGTTCTCTCCTGGGACCAATCTCTGATTCTCTTTCCCTCTGTCTCTCTGCGGCCTTCGCGAACTCTCGGAAATTTCCGAGAGTTTCGGAAAGCCAAATTCGCAACACCGCTCATGTTTTCAATCAGTTGCGGTTTGGAACAGAGGGTGCATTACCAAGAGGTGAGACTCGATCCAGACTCGAAAAACGAAATGAAAAGAGGAAGCACTATGAAATCAAGAATGAGTGTGTTTTGCGCAGCACTAACGATGGCAGCCGCGATTATGACGGTCGCTCCATCGAACGCACAAGAAACGGCCGCTAGCGTGCCGGTAAGAATGACTGTCACGGCAAGCGTGCCAAGCGACAAACGCATGCCTGAACTCAGCCAACAGGACATCGCCGTCACCCAGGGCAAAGAACGCCTGAAAGTGACGGAGTGGGTTCCGGCTAAGGGCGATCGAGCGGGTCTCGATCTGTTCATCCTGATCGATGACGCCTCGAACCCGACACTGGGAATGCACTTCGAGGACCTGAAGACGTTCATCAACGCCCAGCCGTCGACGACTGCGATCGGCGTCGGATATATGCGGGACGCCACAGTCCAGATCGTGCAGAACTTCACGACCGACCACGCAGCGGCCGCGAATGCGCTACGGTTGCCGCTGGGTTTTGCGGGAGCCTACGGAAGTCCGTACCTTTCGGCGATCGATCTGATGAAGCGCTGGCCAGCAGGTCAGAACCGGCGTGAGGTTTTGATGGTCACGGACGGAATCGACCGCGCCCGTCGCTCCATACCTTGGCGCGGCTTGTACAGCAATCCCGACGTCGATTCGGCGAGCGAAGTTGCCATGCGCACCGGCACCATCATTCACACGATCTATGCACCCGGCGCGGGCCGCCGGGACCGCAACTACTGGGAAGCCACGAATGGACAGATGGGCATTGCGAAGCTGTCCGATGTAACCGGTGGCGAGTCCTTCTTTCTGGGACTGCAGCAACCGGTGAGTTTCGCGCCGTATCTCGACCAACTGCAGGGCATCCTCAACAACCAGTATCTGTTGAGCGTTTCCGCCCAGTCCGGGAAAAAGGCGCAGATGCAAAATGTGTCGATCAACACCGAAGTTGCCGGGGTAGAACTCGCCTCTGCAGATGCGGTCTGGGTGCCGGCTGCGAAGTAACAGAGGGCACTTCACGGTGGAGGGCCCTCGCATTCAGCGGGGCCCTCGCCAATCGACAGCCGTGTTAACAGCAACGATTTGAGCTCATCAAGCATGAGATTGCGTTTCTGGTGACCAGTGAAAGAGCAGTTCGATGAAGGAGTGATTTGCCATGAAATTGTTCAAGTCGAGTGATCCGTGGGCCAACGTCGTGATTCTGCTGACTGTTGGCTTGTTCAGTCTGTCGTTAGCCGTCAAGGGATTCACGCACGAACTGTTTCTTGAGGCGGGTGTGTTTCTCGTGTCAGTGAAACTGATTCTGATGACAGGAAAGAACGCGGCATCCGAAGAGCGGATGGAGCGGCACCTGGATCAGATCAAGGCTTTGCTGGCACACAACACTGGGCCTCGTGCAATCAACGAGGAAACATCGGCGAGCAATGCGAATGACCGCATCCGCCAGATTTGCTAAGAGGAAAAAACCAATTCTATTAGAGAGGATAACTTTATGAAAAGAGTTTGTGCTGTATTTGTGCTCCTGATTATCGTTGCGGCACCTGTTTTCGCGCAAAAGAAGGAACAGGACCGCGTAGCAAATGCGGGCAATGTCATGAAGGAGATTCTGAATATCCCGGATGACATTCCGCAGAGCGTTATCGACAAGGCGGATTGTGTCGTCGTCCTGCCTTCCGTTATCAAGTTCGCCTTCGGATTCGGCGGAAGTTATGGAAGGGGTGTCATGACCTGCCGCGGTGGCGAAGACTTCAAAGGCCCCTGGGGCGCTCCGACGATGATGGCGCTCGAAGGCGGAAGCTTCGGACTCCAGATTGGCGGACAGGCGACCGACTTCGTGCTTCTGCTCATGACTCCGCGGTCGGCTCACGCCATTCTGGACAGCAAAGTGAAACTGGGCGCGGATATTTCGGCGGCGGCGGGCCCGGTCGGGCGCAATGCGTCGGCTGAAACCGACGTGACCCTGCGCGCCGAAATTCTTTCGTACTCCCGGTCGCGGGGACTCTTTGCCGGAATCTCTCTGTCCGGCTCGACGCTTCGCCCGGACAATGGGGCCAACAAGAAGTTGTACGGACGGAATGTCAGCGCGCACGACGTCGTGTTCAACAACGAAGTCCTTGCTCCACCGTCGGCTAAGTTGCTGCTGGCTGAACTGAACAAAAAAACGCCGACGAATCAGTCGAGTGATCAAGGGAGCATGTGACTTATGCGAGGGAAGCCGCTTTCCATCCTGATCTCACTGCTGATCCTGTGCGTGGCGCTGCAAGGCGCCGGTCCTCTTCTCTCGGCGCAGGCCGCATCCCCTGCGCCGGAGGAGCTCGATCAGTTGCTTGCTCCGGTCGCTCTTTATCCCGATGCGCTGCTGTCGCAGATCACTACGGCGTCAACGAACCCGCAGGAGATCCTGGATGTCAACGCCTGGTTGCAGGCGAATCCCGGCCTGACGGGCACGGCGCTCACCGATGCGGCAGAAAAGCAAGGATTCGATCCTGCATTCATTGCGTTGGTGAACTTTCCTCAAGTGCTCGACATGATGGCTCAGCACATCGACGATTATGCGGCAGTCGGGCAAGCGTTCTCCGCTGACCAGGGATCGGTCACTGCGTCGATTCAACGCCTGCGGGCTCAGGCATACGGATCGGGCGCGCTGCGCACCACTGAGCAACAGAAAGTGGAAGTGCAGCAATCGACGGGGCAGACGATCTATGTGATCCAGCCCGCAAATCCGACAGTCGTCTACGTGCCGCAGTATGATCCCACGGTGGTCTATGTTCGTCCTGCTCCAGGCGCCGTGGTTGCGACGCCGGTGATGGGCTTCTACGCTGGGATCGGGATTGGGGCGCTGATCGTCGACAACCGTCCGTGGGGATGGGGCGGTTGGGGATGGAATTGGGGAGCGAGGCGGGCTTACTACAATCACGGCTATTGGAGCGGCTGGGGGAACCCTTATCGTCCGCCACATTATCGGTATCATCCGCGACCGATTGTGTGGACCAATCGTCCGGGATACCGTGGCAACTGGGGCTATCGTCCGCCCCACTACCGGCCGCCAAGTTCTCCGGCACCTAGACCGGGACGTCCGGCGAATTCCCCCGGCGGCCACCATCCGTCGCCAGGCAAACCGGTCCCACCAGCGAAACCGGGAACGCCTGAAAAGCCGAGTACGCCGGGAAAGCCTGTCAGTCCAAGCCCGGGATATCCGGCACCAGGTCGGCCGTCTGGGCGTCCGGGCGCACCGGGCACGCCAAGGAATCCAGACCAAAATCAGCCGAAGCCCGGCCAGGGGACAACGCCGGGCCAGCCGACGACGCCGGGAGGAAACAGGCCGACGCGCCCACAGCCACCCTCAGTGCAACCTGAGAAACCTGCGGCGCCGCAGCAACCCGGCACAAATCAGCCCCGATCAAATCAGCCCAGACCGGGGCGGCCAGCCGCTCCTTCTGGGAATCAACACACTCGTCCGAATCAGCCCACTGTACAGCCGGTCAAACCCGACGTGCCGCAGCAACCGAACTCGGGCCAGCCGAAAGCGAATCCCTCGACGACGCCCGGCCAAGACAATGCGCCGCGCGGCCGGTTTAATCGCTAGCAAAGCTGACTCGCTCGAAGCTTATTCCAGCAAAATTGGGGTGCGGACACTTCGTCCGCACCCAACTTGCGTCACGACGTTCGCGAGTACTGCAACGCCGCGGGGGCTCGTCACACGTCACTTCTCCCTTCTGCGCTGCACGGCGGCCGTTTTTCCCCTTCTTTAGATTTCGTGAATTCCCGATACCTCGGGAGCTGACCGGCGTAACAACTCCAAGCAAATCAGCAGGATAACTTTGGTTTGCCAGTTGCATTGCTCCTCCTCGAGCGGCAATGAAATCAGGAAGTCGCAGAAATCTTAGGAGAAATGTCATGAACAAAACCAACACCGCGCTGAAGCTGGCGATTACCCTTCTGGCGCTGGCCTTCGCCAGCACTGCGTTCGCAGACCAACCGCCGGACAATGTGCAGGGCGACTGGACGATTTACTCAACCAACATCGAAAACGGCGAGACGGTCGTGAAGCACGTCCAGATCGCACAATACGGCAATCGCATCACGGGGTATTTCGAGGGCCCCGTGCAGTCGGGTCCGATTCAGGGTGAGGTCAATGGACATCGCATCCGGTTCAACACAGTTACCCGAACTGCTCTTCACTTCTGGGGACAGATCTACGGAGATTCGATGTCGGGAACCTATGGGATCCGCGGCAAGCACGCCCAGTGGCAAGCGATGCGTCCGGCCACGATTCCCTCGCCGGTTCCGCCGAGCACGGGGGCGATCTATCATTCTCAACCGGTTCTGACTCCGCCGGAAAGTCAGACTGAATATCAGCCGGCGAGCAACCAGGCTCCCACGTATCAGGCTCCGGCGTATCAATCTCAAACGACGTATCAGTCGCAGCCGGCATACCAATCTCCGCCGCAGGCGCCCGCTGCTCAGCCTGAAGCGCAGCAGCCGACGAATTATTCCACACAAGGCACCCAGCAGGGCAGCTCGGCCCCGGCGCCAGCGCCTCTTTCGGCGGATCAGCTCGATTCACTCGTCGCTCCCATCGCGCTTTATCCCGATGCGTTGGTGGCGCAGGTGCTCGCGGCTTCCACGAACCCCGACCAGGTTGCATATGCCGACGACTGGCTCGCGCAGAACAGAAACCTGACCGGCCAGGCGCTGGCGCAGGCCGTGGATCAGCAATCCTGGGATCCCAGCGTGAAGGCGCTCACCCAGTTTCCGTCGGTGCTCGACAACCTGGCGCATAACCTCTCGTGGACATCGAGCCTCGGGCAGGCGTTCGCCAATCAGCAGTCCGATGTAATGGCGGCCGTGCAAGCCATGCGCGCCAAAGCGCAGGCAGCCGGTACACTGCAATCGAATTCCCAGATCACGGTCACCACGCCATCGCCGAGCACGATCGTGATCCAGCCGGTGAACCCACAGGTGATCTACGTTCCGCAATACAACCCGACGGTGGTTTACGGCTCGCCGGTTGTGGTGCCGTACTACGTGCCGCCGGCGCTGCCTGTGTCCGTGGGCGTGGGGCTCTACTTCGGAGCGCCCATCACGGTCGGAGCCTGGTTCGGTGGTGGAGGCTGGGGCGGAGGCTTCGGCTGGGGCTGGCACGCGTGGAATGTGAACTGGGGCTGCTGTCGTGGGGGCGGCGGTACAACCATCATCTACAACCACACGACCTACATCAACAACCACACCTGGAACAACACCAACTACAACGGCTATCACCCCTGGGGCGGCGGAGCGGCCGGATCGCAAAATCATGCTTGGTATGGCGGCAACGGCACCTTTCACCCCGACGGTAACTACAAGCCGGGCGAAGACACGCATTATGGCCCCAACGGCGGCTATCACCCGAATGGGTATTTCGGTCCTGACGGCGGCTGGCACCCCGACAAGAATGCCGGCCAGAACCTGCCCAACGGTGGAAACAACGGGAACCACGGGCTGATCGGAGGGAACGGCGGTGTGCAGCACGACGTCGCTCCCAACGGCGGCTTTCATCCCGACAAAGGGACGGGCGCGAACACGCCCAATGGCGGAGCCAACGGTAATCACGGATTGATCGGCGGGAACGGCGGTGTGCAGCACGCGAGCACACCCACGAACAACGGCCAGATGCTTGGTCAGAGCCACAGCGAAGAGAACCATTCCCTGGGCGCGGAGCAGAACCGCTCGCGCGTCAGCGGAGACGGCGCCGCTAACCGCGCAGAAAGCAATCGCGGCCGCGGCAGCATGGCCGGACGTCGCCCACAACAGCATATGGCCGGGATGCACGCACCGGCGCCGCACCGCTCTTTCGGCGGTGGCGGACGCCGTCGGTAAAGAAGTTCAGCGATAACGCGAGATCAAAACCTAATTCGAGGGAGATTGAAATGGAATCCAACGGGAAAAAAAAGAACAACCGGAAGCACATCGCGCGAGTGGCCGCAGTAGCGCTCGCTATCCTGGCAATCGCGATTTTGCAACTGAAGACAAGGAACACGACGTTGGCTAAGGACGCTCAGCCTAAATTCCAGTCGCCCGCCGCAGCCGGTTCGGCTCTGGTCCTGGCCGCCGGAAACGGCGACGCGCCCACTCTGGCGAGAATTCTGGGCGTCGACACCAAGGTTCTTCTGACGACAGGCGACAAAGAAGCAGATACGGCGGCCCTGAAGGCCTTCGCCTCCAAATACGAAAAGATGAATCGCTGGGTCAACATGAACGACGGCAGAAGTGTGCTCTATATCGGGGCCGACAACTTTGCGTTCCCAGTCCCTCTGGCGAAAGACTCCTCGGGACAGTGGTACTTCGACGCTGTCGCGGGAGCGCAGGAAATCCGGGCGCGCGATATCGGCCGCAACGAGCTGCTGACGATCGACGCCTGCTCCGCGCTCGCCGACGCGCAGGAGATGTACTTCGCCGACAGTGGCTACGCAGGTTTCGCGCAGCGCATCATCGGCACTCCAGCCAAGCAGGATGGGCTGTACTGGCCTGCGTCCGACAAGCAGGACGCGAGTCCGCTTGCGACCCTGAACGAACTGCCCAAGTCATCGCTCAGTTCGCTCTCGCCGGATCAGCCTTTGGTCCTCGACGGCTACTCGCTGCGCATCCTGACGGCGCAGGGCGACGATGCCCCCGGCGGGTCCCGGAACTACATCGTGAACGGCAAGATGACCGGCGGTTACGCCATCCTGGCGACTCCCGTCAAGTACGCCGAAACCGGCATCATGACTTTCATGACTGGTGTCGATGGCGTCGTGTACGAGCGGGATCTCGGTCCCGACACGGCGAAGATCGTGGCATCGATTCACGAATTCAATCCGACCGACGACTGGTCGCGGGTCGAGTAAGGGGGAAGCCCTCGAGGTCAAGCCGGAGGTTAATCAAAATGAAAGCTCTTGTGAACAGCAAATGGTTGCGTTTAGGGTTTTTCGCCCGGCACCGGATCAAAATCGTGATGTGGGCGCTGGTCGCCGAGATGCTGGCCTCGCCGGTCGCCGATTCACATCCTCGCGCCGGCGCGCTGCTCGGGCTTACGGTGCTGTTGATGGTGCTCGCCGGCATTGGTCACTTCGCCAACCGTTCGGTCGTTCGCCGGGTTGTGGTGCCGGTCGCGGGGATCTGGATCATCACGAGGCTCGTCGAAGCCTTCGCCAATCCCCACGAGCCTTACGCCAACCTCTCTCCGGTAGTAGGACTGATGTTCTCATGCTCGATCCTGTGGGCCATCTTCGATCATTTCCATTCCGACATTGGCAGTCCCCGAAATGCGATCCCCGAAGCGTTCATCAGCTACCTGGTGATCGCGACCGCGTATTCCCAGCTTTATTGGATCCTGAATCGCTTCGTCGACCATGCCTTCAACCAAACCATTCCGTTCACGCAGGCGGGAACGTTTCTCTACTTCAGCATGGTTACCTTGACCAGCGTCGGCTACGGCGGAATCGCACCGCTGAACGCTTATGTGCGAATCGTCGCCGCACTGGAGAGTATGTCCGGTATCTTTTTCGTCGCGGTTGTGGTCGCGCGGCTGGTCTCGAGCTACCGCCCAAAGGCGGCACGGCCGCGTCAGTCTCCGCCTCACGAAGCTGACGCTTCTGAGATGGAGTCCAACTGCGAATGCGGACGTGTCGAAGAGGTTGCGGTGCTTTCTACATACTAGAAGCCATCCGTTGAATCAGTTCCGAAAGGGCACGGTTCTCAGCCGCGCCGTTCAGTTGCTAGGCGCACGCAGAGAGCGGCCTTGGGGGCTCGAACCTTCAGTGGCGTAACCCAGCCAGTTAAGAAGGCATGCGTCCCATTGCTCAATTCCTTTTGTGCAAAAGACGGGGAACACTGCACAGTGATGCGCGCACGAAGCCTTGCATCTTTGAAGACACCCTGTCGACACGGTGAAGAACTCGCTGGTGTATTACGCTGCGCTGCAAAGGGCCGGAGTTCCGGTAGAGATGCATTTGTACGCACACGGCGGCGGGCACGCCTCCGGGCTGCGGAGCTCGGAGTTTTCCGATCACGGCATGGACTCACCTGGTGGAGACATGGCTCGTGACGATCGGGATGATTTCGGAGCAGGCGCGCAAGGCTCGCGTACTGCAAAGCGAGCCGTGGTCTCCAACCGGAGCAACGAGGCAATCCTAGTTCGTGTAGAAGCGATGCTTGTCGATCTTCAGAGCGCGGATCTTGGAATCCAGCGTCGAGGGTGGCATGCCCAGCTTGGCTGCTGCGCCCGAGGGACCAGAAACCCGGCCTTTGCACTCCGCCAGCGCGGCTTCAATGAGTTCTTTTTCCTGCGAAACCATCTCCTGCGCCAGGGGCCGGCTGAGCCGCGCAGCCGTGGACAGCCAGCTCTCATCGACTGAGAAGGTCTCGGAGTCGCACAGAATCACCGAGCGTTCGATGACGTTCTGCAGTTCGCGAATGTTGCCGGGCCAGGGATACGACTGCAGCCGCTCCATGCTCTTCCTTCCGATGTTCCGGATTTGCTTCCCCGTTTTGTGCGCATAGCGGTCGATGAAGTACTCGACCAGCAGTCGGATATCTTCCTGGCGATCGCGCAGCGCAGGAACTTCCAGCGGAAACACGTTGATTCGGTAGTACAAGTCGCTGCGGAATGTTCCGGCTTCAATGGCCGCGGGCAGATCCCGATGCGTGGCCGCGATGACGCGGACGTTCGCTTGAATCGTCTGGTTGCTGCCCACGCGCTGAAATTCTTTTTCCTGCAGGACGCGCAGGAGAGCGATCTGGGTTTCGGCCGGAAGCTCGCCGATTTCATCGAGAAACAGCGTGCCTCCCTCGGCCAGTTCAAAGCGGCCAATGCGGCGCTGCAGAGCTCCGGTGAACGCGCCTTTTTCGTGTCCAAACAGCTCGGAAGCGATCAGTTCGCGCGGGATCGCGGCGCAGTTGACGCTGACGAACGGGCGGGTCGCGCGATCGGAGCGCTTGTGGATGGCGCGGGCAATCAACTCCTTACCGGTGCCGGTTTCGCCGGTGATCAGAACCGTGGAGTCGGTGCGTGCGACCTTCGTTACACGGGCCAGTACGGCCTGCAAACGGGGTGAGGTGCCGACGATCTCTTCGAACATCGACATCGCGTCGATTTCTTCCCGCAGCGCCAGATTCTCCCGCTGCGCCTGCTCTTTCGATCCTTTGTGGTCTTCGATGTCGATCCGCGTGCCGCACCAGCGGACAATCTGGCCGTCTTCGTCGTGCAGGGGAAGCAACTGGTGCAGAAACCAGCGGTATTGCCCATTTCTGTTTCGGACGCGAGCTTCAGCTTCAACAGAAATTCCGTGTGTCATGGCGTCCTGATACGCACTCAAAAGCGTGTCGAGATCTTCAGGATGGATGATCGTGCGGAGACGGTCCGCCGAAGCGACGGCATTGACCGGTCCGAGGTATTCGCGCGCCGCGCGATTGAAAAAGGACAAGGTGACATCCGGTTCGAGGATGAACATGTGCTGCGGCACGGCGTCCATCACCTGCTCGATGTGCCGGGCGCTCATGTAAGCGGCCGAGTCGGCCTCCATCAGGCGCGTGAAAACCTGGGCGCCCAGGATTGAGGCCACGGGCTGGTCAGAGTGGGCGACGCCGAATTCGTGCGTCTCTCCTGCGGGAATCGAAGCCGTTTCAACATCCGAAACCAGGTAATTCATAGCAAACTCTCCACAGCGAGTGAATCGTCGTTCTTGATGAACCTACTATGCACTCTGTCCGGCGTCGAACGCGTCTTGCGATAAGCAGTTTTTTCGGTATTGCTGCAGGGTAGCCATCGAATACTACTTCTGGATAATCGGGTCCGTTGGTTAGAAGAACCGAATCGCAGTTTTACGCAGTTGCGAAGCGGATGGGAGTCGCCCGAAAGTCAGGAACGACCTAAGACCTCGCTACAGGAGGGATGACGATCTTGCGCCGGCCAAAGAAGTAGGCGTCCAGCGAGATCGTGCCCGGGCCCAGCAGCGCAATCGCGAGCGCCACGCCGATTCTGTCGAGACTAGGCAGGTTCAGGAAGGAAGCTACCCAGGCAGGATGGTAGAGGTAAACCGCGGCACCGGCCAGCACTGAAACGCCTGCCGCCAACTGGGTCAGAAAGCCCAGCACAAAAGAAGTTCCCATTCCAAGCACGAGCAAAGACGCCAGCCAGACTCCGAGCTTCAAGCCCTGCGGGTCCAGCATGCAGCTAGACGCTTCGGCGACAAGCTTCGCGCCAATCGCGAGCCGTAAGACCAGCAAACCGATGCCGGGCAAGCCGTGCGGAAATGTCCTGTACCACCGCTGCAATCTTTCTTCTCCTCACGCATTGCGGTGAAAACACCGCATGCACTAAACATATCTGCTCCCGGGCGCGCGCGAATCGCCCGAACTTTAAATTTTTGAATACTACTAAAGTGATATTCGGGGATATACCTAAACGGGACGACTCGCTGAGAATTGGGCAACCTTAGAGGTGGATGATGCCCCGCCGGACGGCGATAGTAATCGCTTGCGTCCGATCGCTGGCGCCGAGTTTGCCCATGATGTGCTGGATGTGAACCTTCACAGTTCCTTCGGAGATGAACAGCCGGTCAGCGATGTCGCGGTTGCGGTTGCCCTCGGCCACCTGCTGCAGGATCTCGATTTCCCGCGCGGTGCGTGTCTCGTCGCTCATGTGGTTGGCCAGTTGCGCGGCAATCTCAGGCGGGATGGCCTTTTTGCCAGAATGCACCTTGCGGATTGCTTCGAGAACCTCCCGGGGCGGCATGCTTTTGAGTATGTAGCCTTTTGCTCCGCCCTCCAGCGCACGCTCCATTTCCACGTCACCTTCGGAGGACGTAACCATGATGACTCGGGCCTGCGGGGCCCCGCTCAAAATCGTGATCATGGCATCAATTCCGCTCATGTCAGGCAGCCGCACGTCCATGAGAGCCACGTCAGGCTGAAGCTCACGAAAGAGTTTGATTGCCTCATGGCCGGTTGAGCCCTGGCCCACGACGCACATGTCGGTCTGAGAGTTGATCAAAGCCGCGAGCCCCTCGCGTACGAGAGGGTGATCGTCGATACTGAGAACACGAATCTTTGCCGGTTCGTTCACTTCTGTTGTGCCTCACTTGATTTCTGGAGCTTACTTCCGCTTCTGGGGATACAACCGGGGCAGCCAAGTCCAGAACCGGCTTGCGGAGCCGTCCTGAAATGCCAGTGTGCCGGGCATCGAGAGTTCAATTTCTGTTCCCGCATCGACGCCGCTCAATACGCTCAGTTTTCCGCCAATCTTCTCGGCACGCTCCCGCATGCCCGGGAGACCCCAGTGTCCCTCCCGGCCAACCCGCAGCAATTGGGAATCGATTCCGCAACCATTGTCTCGCACCATGACACGCAAGTTGCGTGTTGCATAACCTACCTCAACTTCAATCTTTGAGGCTCGAGCATGGCGGAACGCGTTAATCACTGCCTCGCGGGCGATGAGGTAAGCCTCATCTCGGACCAGCGGTCGCAGCACGCGAGGCTGGCCGTCGGTGGCCACGACAAAGTCAATGTTCTCCGGCAAAGCAAATTCCTTAGGAAGCAGGGAGAGAGCCTTTTCCAGTCCCTCGGAGCTGGTTTGCCGGGAACGAAGGGAGCGCAGGGCGTTGCGCCCTTCCTGGCTCACTTGCCGGAGGAGATCCAGACCACGCTCTACTGCAGATTTCGCCGGCGAATCCTCCTGAAGCCGACTATTCGCCAGATCAAAGTGAATGGAAGCGCTGTAGATTCCCTGCACAAGCGTGTCGTGCAGGTTTCTTGCGATTCGCTCCCGAACCTCGAGACGCTCCTCAAAGCGAGCTTGCATAGCCGCGGCCAGTCGACGCAGACGAAGCATATAAAGAAGACAGAGGGCCCCGATTGCAGCGAAAACACAGAGGATTCGAAACCACGCCGTCTGGTAAAAGGCGGGAAGAACGGCAAATCCCACGTCTGCGCCTGCCTCATTCCACACGCCATCGTTGTTGCTGGCGATCACGTGAAAGCGATAATTCCCGGGCGGCAGATCGGTGTAGAAGGCCTGGCGCCGATTCTGTGGGTCCTGCCAGTCCGAATCGTGTCCCTCCAGTTTGTAGCGAAAGCGGACTTTCTGGGGGGCAACCAGGCTGAGGGCCGTATAGTCGATCTCAACGTCTCGCGTGCGCGGTGGAAGACGAAGGCTACCTTCCGGCGAAAAAGCTTTTTGGTCCGCAACGATCTGTTCCACGTGAACTGGTGGGGGCAGTGAATTTGTGGCCAGCCGCATTGGATTGAGCATCTGCACAACGCTATCGGTAGCGAACCACAGCCGGCCGTCGGCGGATTTGGAAACGGTTGGACGGAAGGTTGAGGAGTTGGGCTGAGCGCCATCGAAAACATCCAGAACCCGAAACTCCACTTTGTGGGAAGGCTCGTCCGACCATCTTGCAAGTTCTGATGCAGCAATCGCGATATAGCCGCAGGACGCATCCAGCCAGTAAGAACCTTCGTCGTCCTTTAGCACCGCGAATACGGTGTCACATGGCAGCCCATTGTTCGAGCTGAGCGTCTGTGTCTTTCCATCCTTCCAATGCACCAATCCGGCTTCCGTCGATGCCCACACCGAGCCGTCGGAATCCACCATTACATTCGCCACGTGCGCCGGTTTTGCATCACGTGGAATCGATATGGTTTCAAGATGGCCGCGTCGGTAGCGGCCCAGGTCCCCATTCTCGAAAGCCAGCCAAATACCCTCTTTCGAATCCGCAGCCAGTCCATTGGCTCGCGGAATTTGCGAGGGCGTGAGTTCTTCCTGGACCCGAAAACCTTGAATGCGAAACAGATTGCCCAGAGCCGTTTCGGCCCAGAGATTGTGATCGACATCCTCCGTCATCGCTGTGATCAGGCCCAGCGCACTGCCGTCGGATTTGGAGACTGGGCGAAAGCGATGATCTGGCCCGTAGACGTCGAGCGCGCCATCCACGCCCACCCAGAGCTGGCCCGCATGATCCTCAAACAGGGAAGTGGTCAGCTGCATGGGGATGCCGTTTTGGTGAATCCGAGATAGTTTGCCGTCGCGGAAGAAATCAAGCGCTCCTTCATTCCCAAGCCAAACGGTTCCGTCGCGGGCGCCAAGCACCGCTTCCACTGAGTCTGTGGTGAGACCCTCGCGCGCAGAAAACGTAGTGACCGGAGTGTCGTGAAAGCGGTCAATGCCTTTGGAGGTGGCTACCCAGAGATCGCCCTCCCGGTCCTGATAGAAATGCTCGACCGCGTCGCTTGACAGGCCGTCCGCACCGGTGAAGTGATCGACCTTGCCATCCCGCACGCAAACAATGCCGTGGTTGGGAGTGCCGATCCACAGACTGTCGTCGCGATCGACAAACAGGGTGTTGATGGAAAGCCCGCTGCCGTCGAAACCCTGGGTCGTGTAATCCTTCCAACCGCCGTGATCGAATTGCTGCAGGCCCAAGCCCTTTCCTGTGCGTTCCATGCCGACCCATACGGAACCGTTTGCCGCCAGCGCCAGCGAGTGGACTCCAAGCACGCCCTGCAGGCGCTGTAGTGCATTCGACGAAAAGGTTTCCGCCGAGCCGGGCTTCCAACGGCAGATTCCGTTGGGGCCGCTGACCCAGAAATTTCCCGAAGCGTCACGCAGCAACTCTTTCGCGTAGCGAAATGGAATGCCATCCGCAGCGCCGTGGCAACTGAGTTCGTTTCCGGCCACTTTGCACAGGGGGCCCTTGCCATCGCGAATCTTGGCCCGGGCGAACCAGATCGTGCCATCAGGATCTTCCACGATGGTGCCGATCAGGGAAGGCACCGAATACTCCGTCAGCACCCCACTCTTCCATCGTACCAATCCCGCTCCCGTACCCATCCATAGACTGCCGTCGCTTGCTCCCAGCAGCGTGCTGATGAAGTTGCTCGGTAACTTCTGATGGGCGAGAACGGACCAAGGAACAAACCGAACACCGTCAAATCGAAACAGTCCACCCTGAGTGCCGATCCACAAATAACCATCCCTGGTTTGCGCAAATGCGGTCGGCGAGCCAATGAACCCCAAGTCCTCGATCCGCCAGGCGGTGTGGGCATACTGGGAGATCTGCCGGCTCGGGTCGAGTGCAGGAGACGAAATCGTGAAGAAAGCAATAGAAATCCAGGTGAGCAATGCTGGCGAACAAAGCCGCCTCGTCGCCGTCGAAAAACGGAAAGCGAGACAAGGCAATTTGGAGCAGCGCGACTTCAAGCCCGTTTTCTCCGCGGGAACACGTTACTCAAGCTCACGCTCAATCGAATCGACGGTCAAGTGCATGTAAGCGTCTTGATTATAAGCGCCTCCGAACTACTCACCATCGCAATGCCAGCTCTCGCTGAACTGAACTTCCTGCCGCTCACACTTCGGCCGACGCCGAAACGGTTATCACGAAATCTCGTGAGTTTCTCACCGGCCAGGACGGGTCGGCTCCTTGCAAGCCCCTTGTTGTTAGCGAGTTGCGTTTTGGCCCGCGAGTTGCACTCCCTGAGAGCGAGAGATCAGTCACTCGGCTCGGAAAGGAGGAATGAGTCAGGGAATGAGGGCAGAGGAAGCAGGGCCACCCGGAGTGGTAGTCAACCGCCAACCCTCTGCCAACCCCTTTTGCGATGTTCACTTGCTCGTCCTTCATCGAGGGCGCGGCGCATTTCACCCCGATCGAACAGCCAGGCAAAGTCGCGGGCCTTCTGCTTGATTGGATAGCACAAAAGGAGAAGAGAAAACTCAGCGTGAAGGTTGTTACTCATGGGAAGGACAAAATGAAAAATGCATTGTTCCTCGCTCTCATCATTCTTGCTGTAATCCCGGCGACCGCGCAACAGGAGACCAGGCCGAAGTGCTCCGCGCATACCGAAGCTGCGGCTGCCGTGGCCCAGGACTATGCTGCCCGTGTCGACGGATTGCTTCGTGATGTCCACGCCAGCCTGCAGAAAATTTCTGAAGGCTTGGAAACTGGAAGTGTGACGCCCCAACAAGCGCAGAAGTTCAAGCTCGCGGCCACGCGGGACATGATCTCTCGCCTGGACGCAATTGCGGCCGTTTACGATGCGCGGCTTCAAGCAGCCAATCATGTTGAGGAAACCGGATCGGCTTCGAGCGACGCCTGTGATGCGGCTAAAGCGACGCACGTTAACGCAAACGGCACGGTCAGCGTGGAGGAACTCAAGCGCGAGGCGGCTGTCGCGACTGTCGCCCCGCGAGGTGAGCAGGTTACCCGCTGAGCGTCGTCAAGACCGCGTTGAGAAGGCGTGCGCGCATCTGTTGCCCCATCGCGACTCCTGCCTGAACCGCTCGTCTCGCGAACTCTCGTGAATTCCCGAGTCGCGACCTCCTTGTGTATCTCCTAAGTCAATTTTGTTCAACAACTTAGCTTTGGCCCGGCGTTTGCCATTAGCAATAGTGAGCGATGGCGACAATCCAAAGGAGCTCAAAAATGCCCAAGACCTTAAATAACACGTGGACGATGCCAGCGGCTCGCCGTGCGCTTTTAGTTCTCACCTTCCTGACTGCCGCATGTTACGCGCAGACGGCAACGAATTCTAGCTGGGCCGTACTGGAAGCGGGTCTGGGACAGAAGAACAGCACTCAGAGGCTCGGGGCGATCAGGGTTCTCGGCCTTATCCCCGACGATCCTCATGCCGTTGAGCTCGCCGAGGCGGCTCTGAAAGACAAGAACAGCTCGGTCCGTGCAGCGGCTGCGACCTCGCTGGGCCAGATGAACGCAACCGGGGCGAACGCCAGCCTGAAAGAAGCTCTCCACGACAAGAACCTGTCAGTTGTGATGGCAGCCGCCCACGCGCTCCGTTTGCTGAATGACCCGGCCTGCTACGACGTCTACTACGAGGTTTACACCGGTGAACGCAAAAACAATTCAGGAATGATCGCGCAGGAGATGCAGATCATTCACAACCCGAAGCAGCTGGCACAAATGGGATTAGGCGAAGGAATCGGTTACGTCCCGTTCGCCGGCATTCCATGGGGAGCCATGCAGACGATTATGAAAGATCGCAAGAGCGGTACGGCTGCCAGGGCTGCTTTGATCGCTGCTCTCGCAACCGATCCTGAGAGGCGTACGGGCAAGTTACTGGTAATCACCAGCCAGAACAAGAACTGGGTGCTTCGCGTTGCCGCGTTGGAAGGCATCGCGAAACGCGGGGATTCCGCTCTCCTGCAGGGAATCGAACCCAGGCTTTCCGACTCCCGGCGTGAAGTGAGATTTGCAGCGGCCGCGACCATCATTCATTTGGATGACGTTGCCAAGGCCCAGTCGGGAACCAGCACCAAGATTGCCCAGGCAATGCTGAGGGTAAGCTCGGCAGAAATACAGCCAACAACCACAGCGACAGAAGCCACCAAGTGAGCCATGACAGAAAGGCATGAAAATGTTCAACCTGATTCGACAACTCGTCCGCCCGTATCGCGGAACGCTTTTCATCATTCTGATCGCCATGGTCGTTGAGACCACGATGAGCTTGGCGGCTCCCTGGCCGCTGAAGGTCATCATCGACAACGTTGCCGGTGGTCATCGGCTGCCCTTGTGGCTGCGGGATATGCTGGGGGCTGCGCTCGGCAATGAGAGCAAGATGCACATCGCTCTGCTGGCAGGGATCGCCGCAGTTCTCATTGCTGCTATCGGTGCCGTCGCCGGATATATCGACAGCTACTTCACGGAAAGCGCTGGCCAGTACGTTGCCCATGATCTCCGGGTGCGGACGTTTCATCATCTTCAGCGGCTGTCGCTCGGTTATTACGATACGCATCAGATTGGCAACCTGCTGAGCACCATTACCACCGACGTTCAGACGATCCAGAATTTCGCGTCGTCCTCGATGCTTGGCATCCTGGTCGACACGCTGACGCTGGTGAGCATGCTGGCGCTCATGTTCTGGTTGAATTGGCGGTTCACTCTCGTTGTCCTGGGTGTCACGCCGTTTCTGCTCTTCTTCGTGTTCCGCTTCAAGAAGGCCATCAAAAGAGCGACGCACGCGGTCCGCAACGAGCAGGCCAACATTGTCACCGTGGTTCAGCAGGCGCTGGAGTCGATGCCGGTGATCAAGGCGTTCGATGGTCAAAGAATCGAGGAGGATCAACTGATCAATGTAAGCAGCGCCACCGTAAGAGCGGCGCTGGCGGCGCGGCGCATCAAGTCTCTGCTTGCGCCGATGGTATCGGCCACGGTGGCACTCTGCACGGCCGTTGTCATGTGGCAGGGGTCGTATCTGATTCTTGCGGGAGGCATGACCATTGGCGCCCTCACGGTCTATCTCTCCTATCTCACAAAGTTTTTCAAGCCGGTGAAGGATCTGGCTACGACGACCAACGCCATCGCTCAGGCGGCTGTTGGAGTGGAACGCATCCGCATGGTTCTTGAGGCTGATGCCATTATCCCCGAGTGCGAAGATGCCATCGAACCGCGGAACATCAAGGGCGAAATCATCTTCCAGAACGTCGCCTTCGCTTATCCCGACAATCCTCCGGTGCTGAAAGATGTCAGCTTCTTCGTCAAGCCGGGACAGCGAGTGGGGATCGTGGGGCCGACCGGCGGCGGAAAGTCTACGATCGTCAGCCTGATTCCGCGTTTCTACGACGTCATTGCGGGGAAGGTGAGCATCGACGGGCATGACGTGCGCGAGTACAAACTTCATCCCCTACGTGATCACATCGGCTATGTCCTGCAGGATACGGTGCTGTTTCACGGGACTATTCTCGAGAACATCGCGTTCGGCCGGCCTAGTGCCACTCACGCGGAGGTCGTCGAAGCCTCTCGCTTGGCCAATGCTCACGAATTCATCGCCCGCATGCCGCACGGCTACGACACGATGGTGGGCGAGCGCGGCCTGACTCTCTCCGGGGGCCAGCGGCAGCGCATCGGCATCGCCCGCGTGATTGTGCGCAACAATCCGATCCTCCTTCTGGACGAGCCCACCGCTGCTCTCGATGCCGAATCTGAGAGGGTGGTGATGGACGCGCTGGAGCGGCTTATGAAGGGACGCACGGTTCTTACCATCGCGCACCGCCTGGCGACGATTCGCGATGCTGATCAGATTGTCGTGATTGCAGCAGGCGTGGTCGCTGAAAACGGCACGCACCAACAGCTAGTCGCCCGGAATGGCATTTACGCGGCATTGTACCGCACGCAGTTCGAGGACGAAACGGACAAAATCGACTCACGGTTGAGCCTCGTTCCACAGGCAACGCTTGCATAAAAAGGAGAAAACACAATGTCGCGATATCTGATTGCTTTCCCCGATGATTCGGTGCGCCCCATTCTCGACGCGATCGATGCTGCCTCAGTTTCTGTGCGTGTCAAGATGTTCGTCTTTTCCGACTCGCGCATTTTGGGGTCGGTGATCAAGGCACACCACCGCGGCGTGCAGGTGCGCATCATGCTGAATCCGACGCGGCGCAACGGCCAGACGGAGAACCAGCAAACGCGCAAGCTGCTCGAAAACGCCGGTATCGAAGTCATCGACAGCACGCCGGATTTTGAAGTGACCCACGAAAAATCCATGGTAGTCGATGAGAAATCGGCTTGGATCATGTCGCTCAACTGGGAAACGGAGAATCTGACCGAAACCCGCGACTATGCCGTCGTGACTTCGCATGCGCACGAAGTGCGGGAGATCGTCGAGTGTTTCGAGGCGGACTGGGCGCGGAAGCCGTTCCATCCCGGCGACCACTCGCACATGATCTGGTGTGTAGGAAATGCGCGGCAGCGGCTGTCGCAATTTATCGACGAAGCTAAGCACTCGCTCTGGGTGCAGAACGAGCGCTATCAGGATCCGCTGATTATTGAGCACCTCGTGCGCGCCAGCCGCCGCGGGGTCAAGGTGCACATCATGGCGCGCCCACCGCATACGCTAAAGGAAGAAAAGCTTATTGAAGGAGTCGCCGGGCTACGTATCCTCGACGATGTCGGCGTGAAGGTTCACAAGGTGCATGGCCTCAAGCTCCACGCCAAACTGATGTACGCGGATGGAGCACGCGCCATCGTCGGTTCGATCAACTTAGCCCCCGGTAGCTTCAACAGCCGACGCGAGCTGGCCATCGAAGTACGCGACCAGGATGTTGTGGACCGCATTCACAAGCTGGTCCATCACGACTGGAAGAACTCACGCCCGATGGATTTGTCCGATGACGGGTTGATCGCCGACCTGGGCGAGAAGGGCAGAGAAATTGTTTCTTCCGTCCAGTGATGTTGACGTCCGGCGTATGTTTCGCTGAGTTCAGTCGCTGCGCCGCCTCCATTCGGCACCATCTCCGAAAATCCTGGGACCGGTCCTCTGTTCGCCAGCGACACGAGCGCGCCTCCCGGATTCTCGGGAAATCCCCAACGCAACTGTATTGCGGCTCCCCTTAAGTCATTGCCTTTGTTAGGAAACAGATTGGTCGCTGCCATGCATTACCGATTGATATTGGGGCTGCTCGATGCGGCCAAAACTCTTTCAAGAAAGGTTAACGGAGCAAATTCCGTGGCTCGGAGGCGTTACCAGAAGGGTTCTATCAAATATGCTTGCGGCAAATGGATCGGGCGCTGGCGTGAGGACGTTGTCCTCTCCAACGGCACCATAAGACGTTTAAACCGAAAAAAGGTCCTCGGCATCAAGGAGGACTTCAAAACCAAACGCGAAGCCCAGCAGATGGACCTGATCCTGTCGCCGATTAATTCGCTGGATTATCGCCCAACCCGTCAAGTCACATTTGCCGAATTTGCTCGGCGCTGGTTTGAGACGGTCCACCCGATTGCTTACAAAGAAGACGGATCGCAGGCTACGGCAGGAAGGCACGTGAGGGGCAAATTGATTCCCGCGTTCGGCAACATCGAACTCAAGGACATCACGACCGAGATGCTCCAGAGCTACGTTGCGGATTGTCAACAACGTGGGTTGGGGGCGAAATACATCCGCAACATCACCTCGACCATGAGCGCAATGTGGGATGTTGCGGTGAGTTGGGGATACATCGCACACAAGCCTTTCTCCAGTCTGATTCTGCCAGCGTGTGACCGGTCCGATGTTGAGCCGTATTCAGAAGAGGAGGTGATAAAGATTTTTCGTGCGGCACGGGAACCATTCAGAACTTTCCTATGGATTCTCGGCGAGGCCGGTATGCGTCCGGGTGAGGTTTGCGCGCTCGATGCAAGATACATCCATTTTGATGACCGCGTGATTTCGGTCAGGCAGTCTGAGAGCCTGGGACATATCGTCCGCCCGAAAACACAGGCGGGCTACCGCGACTTCGCTATTTTCGGCCCAGCTTGCAAGGCACCTGCACACATTATTGCAGGGAAGAGATGAAGGGCTGCTGTTCGTGTCCCGATCGGTCGGCCGTGGCGTGAATCGAAGGTCGTCGAAAAACGTCTGAATCCATTGCTTCGGAAATTGGGTATCACACCGAAAGGTTTGAATGGTTTTAGGCATTTCAACGCGACTGAGATGGATTCCAGGAATGTTCCGATTAAAACTCGGCAGAGCCGCTTGGGTCATGATGATCCGAGGGTGACACTGGGGATGAAGAAAAAAAATGGCTATACTCACATGGTCGGTGAGGACGATCGCCGAGCAGCAGCTATATTTGGCGATATGTTCTCGCAGGTTTTGTGTCCAGATGTGTCGGAGTGCAACAAGGCTCCGATGCAAGACGTTGAGGGAGCCGTTTGAAGTTAGAGACTTACAAGGGTTCCACGAGAATCCGCAATTGACGGGGTAGAGGCACCAATCCTCTCTCCCCAACCAATCAAAATTGCCCCCGTGGTTTCAGGAATTTACAAGCACACCCATCCGACACTTTTGAACCGTCCCGTCCGGTAGTTGGGGTAATGGTCCGATAACGACAGCGGCAAAAGAGGTTGACATATAATGCTGGCCTCTGGCCTCTTTCTCACCAGCTCGGCAACATGCCCCTGCGCTGCTCATGGAGGCATAATGGCAACAGCGGCGATCAGCGATGGTTCAGAAGAACTTTCGACAAGCCTCCGCGGACGCCGTTATGACCACCTTTTCTTTTCCGCGATATGAGATCGAGTTGAATGGAGGAAGCGTGACCAGGGTATGGATGTTTGCCTTCTTCTCAGCGCTCTTACTGGTGTTTCCGAACTGCGCGTCATCGCAGGATGTGGCCGGCGCCGTCGGACAATTCGAAGGACATGGAGATGTTGGTGTTGTACTTCATCCCGGCTCGGCGGCGTATGACGCGGCGAAGCGGACCTACACCGTCAGTGGTAGCGGCGAGAATATGTGGTTCACCGCGGACGCTTTCCAGTTTGCCTGGACGAAAGTATCCGGAGATGTGACGCTGACGGCCAATGCTTCTTTCATCGGAGAAGGTGGGAACGCGCATCGCAAGGCGGTGCTGATGATCCGTCAGAGCCTGGATGCAGATTCCGCTTATGCCGACCTGGCGCTGCACGGCGATGGGCTGACATCGCTCCAGTATCGCGACGAACGAGGCGCGGCCACGCATGAGATTCGCGCGAATGTTTCGGCGCCGGCCCGGTTGCGCATTGAGAAGCGGGGCGACTACGTGTTCATGTCGGTGGCGCGCGCCGGCGACGAACTGCAGATGGCGGGCGGATCGACCCGGGTTGCGCTCAAGGGGGAGTTCTACGTCGGGATCGGCGTCTGCTCGCACGACAAGGATGTGGTGGAGAAGGCCGTGTTTTCGGGGGTCGAGCTGGCGACTTCACAGCCCGCGACGGTGAAGAATCCCAAACTCTACAGCACGCTGGAGACGATTGCGATCGCGTCGACCGACCGCAGCGTGGTCTACGTTGCTCCGGAACGCTTCGAAGCACCCAACTGGACGCGCGATGGAGCGGCGCTTTTGTTCAACCGCAACGGGCGTATCGAACGCATCTCTGCTACTGGAGGCAAGCCGGAGATCATCGACACCGGGTTTGCCACGCGTTGCAACAACGATCACGGCATTTCGCCGGATAGCACCCTGCTGGCCATCAGCGATCAGTCGCAGGGAGATCACCAGTCCAGTGTTTATGTTGTGCCCATGGGAGGAGGCACGCCGCGGCGCATTACCCAGAAGTCTCCGTCGTATTGGCATGGCTGGTCGCCTGACGGCAAAACGCTGGCATACGTTGGGGAGCGCAAGGGCGACTTCGACATCTACACGATTCCAGTGGCCGGTGGGGACGAAACTCGCCTGACTACCGCCAAGGGTCAGGACGATGGACCGGAGTATTCGCCTGACGGGAACTACATCTACTTCAACTCTGAGCGCACGGGCAGCATGCAGATCTGGCGCATGAAAGCCGACGGGAGCGGGCAGGAGCAAATCACGTTTGACGAGTTCAACAACTGGTTTCCCCACATTTCGCCGGACGGAAAATGGATGGTGTTTCTCGCCTACGAAAAGGGTGTAACCGGGCATCCGGAAAACAAAGACGTGATGCTACGGCTGATGTCGCTCGAGGACAAGAAAATCACCGTGCTGGCGAAACTTTTCGGCGGCCAGGGCACGATCAACGTTCCGTCATGGTCGCCGGACAGCAAGCAACTGGCATTCGTCAGCTATCAGCTCGTGCCCTGAGAGCTTGAACTGTTTCGCGAGAGTCGTCAGTTGGATGCGGCGGCCAGCTTGCGCAAGCGCTCGCTGACGTTCAATAAAGCCCGGCCATCGTGATACGCCGCCTTCCAGATGCGGCCCTTGTTGGGGTTGAGTGGAGTTCCATCGGGCCCCAGCATTTCGTACACGCCGTGGTATTCAGAGTCTGTCTGGTAGTCCCGGATGAGGCGCCACTGAAGTTGGAAAGCCTTGAAGTAGACGTCGGTCTGGCGGCCGTATTTTTCGTGCATCAGAAGCAGGGAGTTGAGGCCTTCCATCTGCACCCACCACTCCTTGAGCAGGCTTTCCGGCTTGCCGAAGGTTGTGCCCTCGCGATAAAAGCCGCCATAGACGTCGTCCCAGCCGTTGGCCAGCGCGTGATCGACCAGCAATTTCGCCATGTGCTCGGTGCGCGGATCGTGCCCGCGGCCGAGGACTTCTTCGGCCTCTACCATGAGAAAGGCGGTCTCGACATCGTGTCCGTAGGAGTCGTGATCGGGGATGGCGCGCCAGTCGTTGGTGAAGTAGAGATTCATGACGCCGGGCTGCATGCAGATCTTGTCGCGGTTGATGGCTAACAGTTCTTCCAGGCGCTGGCGCAGGGTGTCGTCCTTCCACACTTCGTAGAGCTGGGTGAAGGCTTCCAGCAGGTGAATGTGCGTGTTCATCGATTTGTAGCCGATGGGAAACTCCGCCAGGGGCACGCCTTGCAGCGTGACCGAGTCGGGATCGCCGGGGACAACTTTACCTTCACGAGTGAGCCACTCGAAATAGCCGCCGTTCTTTGCGTCGTGGGCGTGGTCGTCGATCCAATGAAACGCATCTTGCGCAAGCTTGAGAGCTCTGGGGTCGTGCGTGGCCTGATAGGCGGACGCGGCTCCGTAGAGGCCGAAGCTGATGCCGTAGAGATGCTTGCCGTCGGTGTAGTGGGGAGAAATCTGGCCTTTGTCATCGAGCCCCCAGTAGAAACCGCCGTACTGTTTGTCCCAGAGGACGTTGCTCAGGTAATCGATGCCGTGCTCGGCGATGGGCAGGAAACGATCCTTCAGTTCCGGGCGGCGCATGGCAACCTGGGAGGAAATCCAGGTCATGCGTCCCTGAAAGACGGAGAATTTGCCTTCACTCTTGCCCGGCTGCCAGTCGCGCGTGAAGCTGGCATAGAAGCCGCCATTCTGGTTGTCGACGGTTCTTGGGAACCAGACATCGAGCACGTCGCGCTGCAGCATGGTTTCGGTTTCACCGGCGGATTTCAGGTAGTTGTCTTTCGTGGGCGCGACATAGGTGATCGGCTTGGGCTTCGGCGGCGGCGTCCCAGATGCGGCTTGGGCTGCGCCTCGCGCGCAGGTAGTGCACACGAGCGCCGTCACCACCATCATTCGCATCAGCGGTTCTGCTTTGTGAACCATGCGCTGCCCTCCATCGTCCCTAGTTGCCGTTCAGGATCTGGTCTGCGGCCAGGACCAGGAACATGTAGTTGGAAGAACCTCCGCCCATGACGTACTCGCCTTGCTGCCACAGGTAGGGAAAATCCTTCAGCTCGGGAAAATCGGGACGAATCAACGCCGTTCCCGACGAGACTCCGCCGGGGATGTAGGACCAGTCAGCCCGATTGATGCCGTAGGCAATGGTCATCGACCGCGCGCCGACGCCGGAAGCGAACGATGCCGTGTTTTCGCCCGGATGCACTCCCAGAATAAAGTTCAGGGCGTTGAGCATGTATTCCGGAGTGACAACGTCGGGGAACGCGCGATGCAAGTAATACTGCTCGACTCCGAAGCGCTGGATGTCCCAACCGGCGCCCCAGATATAAGGCTTGTAGGGAACGCCGAAAGGAGTGTCAGCCTGCCGCTTCACCATCTGGGAAAACTGTTGGGTCACAGCGGCGTGAAGATCGCTGACAAAACTGCGGTCGCTGATCATCGGCAACACTTGGCCGACGGCCCAGCCTACGGAGTCGATATGCGCGATGATTTCTTTGCGGTTGTCGAGCAGCACCTGGCCATATTCCGGTTTCTTCGTCGTCAGCCATAGCTGCACCGCGGCAGCAATCTTCTCAGCGAATCCCTTGCTGGGATCGCGGTCCTGCTTCCACATCGCTTCCGCTGCTTCGAGAGACTCCTGCGCCATGGCGGGATCGAAATCCTTCAGCACCCGCGCGGCGATGGCCAGAGCAGCGATGCCCTTGTATTCGTGATCCGGATTCTGCTCGGTGAACAGCCACCGGTCGTCAGGCTTGCCGGAGTGCGTGGCCGTATGTTCGTCGGGCTTGAGCGACGGATCGTAGAACAGGTTGTCGGTGGAATTGGTTTCCTCGCCGATTAACGTGTACTGCTTGAGGCTTGGAGTAATCACGCCGCGGTAGAAACGTCCCATCGCTTTGTAGCTGGCGAGAATGGTCAACACCCCATGTTCGACCTGCTGCAGCACATCGGGTTTGCCGTCCGGCACATGGATTTTCACCAGGCGATGAGACTCGTCAATCGTGGTGTCGTCATAGTCGAGGTGAAAGGCTTCGTAGGCTGAGGCCAGGATGGAAACTTCATCGGCTTGGGATTCAATGCGGAAGTCATCGTCGCCGGCATCGTGCCATCCGCCAACATTGAGGCCGGGAATGGTCTCGCCCGGTTTGAACTTCGTGAACGTCTCGGGGCCCTGCAGATAACCATCGAAATGGTTGTAGTTTATCGGAGCCATGCGGGCGTCGTCGAGATGGCAGGCACCGTGCCAGACGCGGTATTGCTGCTCCACTCGCATGTGGCACATCTGTACCGGCAGGAAATATTCGATCACCGGCTGCCAAATGCCGCGCTGGTAAACGTTGGGCGAGATTTGAAATGGTTGAGTGCGAAAAGTCCCGTACTCGATGAGGTACATGCCCGGCTTGGTGACTTGCGTGAAGTCGAATCGCAGATAGTTGTAGCGAAGAAATTTGCCCCAGGCTTCCGGCTTTCCGGAGAGCACTTCTTCCAAGCCGCCCTCTTCGGAAATACGTTTTATGTGGACTTCGCCGGTTGCGGCGTCAGAGCTGTCCAACTCCACGATCGCGACTTTCTTTTGCCGCGGATGATAGCCCACCTGGGAAACGTGCACCACCGGCGGATACTTCCAGCCGGAAAGGGCGTGCGGTGTGATAATCCATTCCACCGCAGCTTTGGTGGCGCTTGCGGATATGAGCGAGCGCACCACGAACCATCCGTTGTTGTGCTGGTTTCGGCCATCGTACAACTGAAGGTCGCCGGCGCGGCTCTCGATGACGAGGCGCTGCGCGTCGACTTCGGGAGCCACCGAAAGGCGCGATCCGCTGGCCAGAGGAACGGGTTCGACCTGGCCGTCGCTATCGCGCAGATCGGGGCCTTCGGCTTGCCGGGGAAAAATGCCGGATTGTTTTCCCAGATACCAGCTCTTGCCAAACAACGTTGCGGGATAGAGTTCGAGATTGAAGCCGACTTTGCCGACGAACTTGGCGGGCAGAGGCTGATCCAAATCCACGATCACATGAATGCTCTGTCCGGCTCCGACCGCTCGGACCTGATAGGAGAGATTCAAGTCAGGATAGTCGATGGGGTTGTACCCGGTGCGATTGCGGGCCGGGTCGGGATAAGAGAGCCAGGTGGTGATCTGGTTGGCTTTTTGATCGACGACTCGCTTGTCCTGCTTGGGCATCGGCTGCCATTGGCCCGGAGTAACATCCAATCGCAAATCGCCGTTGGTGGCGACACGCATGCCATTTTGAATGATGCTCACGCCTGCCTGATGGCCTTCAGGATAGATATCCTGAAAAGCCATGACGTTGATCCCCGGCAGCTCGAAATACTCGAGATCGGTGAGGTGCAACGCGGGAGGGGCGTCATGCTGGCCAGAAGCGGCCGGAAGGGATGCGATTGCAAGCAGAAGAAAAATCACGGTTGCTGTTTTGTATCTCATGGTGTCTGGCACCACCTGTAAGAAATTTTCATGGCATCGCGTTGCCGTAGAGTGTGAAATGAGTTTTTTCGGGCTGGAAAGCGTGTCTCGCTTTGCGCAGATCGTTTTGCGCAAACAGACCTTGGTCGCTGATTTCGGAAGTTGAGACGAAGGTCGATGCACCCACCGTGGCCCTGCTGTTGCTGATCGAAACGCCTTGGCCGTGGCGCAAAGCGATGACCGGAGTCGTAGAGTCTGCAAATGCCTGCCGCCCCGAGAATGCATCGATGTGGAGCTGCTCGAAATCCTCACACTCGATCGCGCTTGAAAAATAGCCGGGCAAATCGCCGGTCCACTCGAGATCGAAGTCTCGCAGATCAAGCCCGTCGACGTTGCGGGCGTAGAGGGCGGGGATGTCGTGCTTGAAGACGGCGTTGGCCATGTCGGTGGCGATCCAGCGGAAGTCGAAGTTGCCGCCGGCTTCGTCGCTGACGCTCTTGCGTGGGGGACGGATGCGCAAGCTGACGTGATCCAGAAACAAATTTCGAATGGGCGACGCTGGATCGCCGTTCAGGATGATCCCAGCTTCGGCTTCCCCCGTGATGTCGGAAAAGCGGACGTCGTGGACTGCTCCCACCTTCCCTTTTTCACGCGGAGGACCGATGGCGATGAAGATCGGTTCGCCCTTGCCCCACCAATGCCCCGCTAGCAACTGCGTTTCTAAAGTGATGCCCGTGAACACAAGATGGTGGGTAAGACCATCCCGCTCGTAGATGCCGATGCCACGGTTGGAATGAATGGACAAACCGGAAAACGTTGCGTAGCAGGTATTCTCGAGGCGGATGCCGGAGGAGCGCGAATAGAGCGAGCAGCCGAATACGCTGACATCTTCACTGCCCCAGAACGCGAAGTCATCGTCGCCCGCGTGAATATCGCAGTCGGAGATATGAACGTCCTTGCAGCCGATGCAATCGATTCCATCGTTGTTGGGGATGAGCGGATTGTTGACGATGTGAATGCCCTGGATCGTTGCCTGGGCGCTGGTCAAGAGATGGAGTGTCCAGTTGGGAGCATTCTTCAGGGTGATGTCGCGAACAAGAACATTCTGGCAGTGCGAAAACACGATCATGGTGCCAGGACGGCCCTCCGGTTTCGTTTCCACCGGACCATCGATGAGATCCTGCATGGACTTGATGAAATCTTTGCCTTGCCGGGTGTACTGCGAATCAAAATCGATTCCGAAATGCGGTTTGTTGAAATCGAAGAACGCATCGCCGTCTCCGTCAATCGTGCCTTGCCCCACGATGGCGACGTTTTCGGCGTTGCGCGCGACGATGATTCCGACCCGATCGCCTTCCCCCGTGCTGTTCACGCCGTACTGATGTCCGAAGGCAAATTCAGCGATGGATCGGTAGTCCGAGAGATTTTTGCTCCCGCGGATCACCGCCCCGGCTTCGAGGTCCAGCGTCACATTGCTAAGCAACTCGAAGGTGCCGGTCACGTAGACGCCGGGCGGCACAACCACCCGGCCTCCGCCATTGTCGTGGGCAGCGCGGACTGCCTTTGCAATCGCCAGTGTGTTGAGAGTCTTGCCATCCCCAACCGCACCAAAATCCCTGATATCAAATACGGCAGAACTCGGCTTCGGACCGGCCGGCCCTGATGCATTGGTTTGCGCAGCGGTACTCGCCGAGAAGAATAGGAGCAAGCAGCACTCTGCCAAGCGGAAGGATCGAATTGCTGAAATAGGATCTGACCTCATTGGCATCCCGCGCCCTTAATACTTGCGAAGCAGTTCCAGCATCTTTCGGTCGAGCTTGTGGCCTTTGAAATCCTCGTAGGAAACGTCTTGACGTTCGCTATCGAGCACACCGAAGGCTCCGCGCAGATTCCACATCGCATTGCCCCAGCCTGCTTCTCTCCATAGTGAGAGGCAATCCTCGGCCCAGGCCAGAGCGACTGCGTGCGGCGTTTTGTTGAAGCAACCCCATTCGCCGACGTGGACTTGGACGCCGCGATCGGTGATTACTTTGTATTTGTCGATGTATTCCTGCTTAAGCCGGGCACGGTCCCAGATCTGTCCTTTGTCGTCTTTGAGCGGCCAAGTGGGAGGGTTCATCGTCTCGAATTCGTCACGCGGAACCCAGGTCGCGGTATAGTGGCTGACCGCCTTGGGTTGATAACCACGCGTGCTTTGCACCAGGCCCAGATCGGCAATTCCGACTACCGGCAATTGGCCGATGTTCATACCGTCGGCGAAAATCAGGCGGTTGGGACTCTCTTCGCGAATAGCGGCGACGAGCGCTTTAACGATTTCCACGTAGCGCTCTTCCAGGTAGCCTTCGTACGACCGCATCTTCGGAGGTTCGTTGATGAGGTCGAAGCTGAGGTGGCGGTTGGGGATGCCCTTGTAGCGCCGCGCGAACGTTTTCCAGTGGAAGACGGCGGCGGCCAGCGCCTTGTCGCGCTCGGCGCGGGTTCCGGAGAACAGGTCGGCGGGTTCGAGTTCGCGACCGTTGATGCAGTATCCCGGAATGCGGTGAAAGTTCAGGTTGATGTGAATACCGTGCTGGCGGCCTAAATCCACGGCCCGGTCGATTTCTTTCAGCGGCTCTTCGCGGATGACCGACCAGTCGTCCCTGCTTCCCCAAGCCCAATACGCCAGCGGCAGCCGGGCGAAGTCGAATCCCCACTCGGCTATGGTGGCGAAATCGAACTCATCGTAGGCTTGACCGTCGTAGGGTCTGCCGGGCATCGCAAATCTGCCTTGCAGATTGAATCCACGCCAGCGAGGAATCCGGCGAGCGTCGAGATCGTCCTCCGCCGCCGCCCACGATTTCGTAGCCCAGGGAGAGGTTGCGGCCAGAACGGTCAGGCTTGCAATAAATGATCTGCGATTCATGAATTCACGCTTTCGCAACTCTCGTTCAACTCGTAGCCGCTGAGCGCGAGGTGCTCAAGGTTTCGAATACATTTCCATGGACCAGATGGCGGTTGGCCTCATGTACATGCCGGCGCGGTACAACCCGCGCTCATCATAGGCCTCGGGCGTGCGGAAAAAGTATCCGCGGTCTCTCCAGACGACGTTGTACACGCCGCAGGCCGTCCGGAACGCCTCGTCCCGCATGCCTTCGGAAAGCATGTGAGATGCAACCGCAAAGGTCGTCCCTACCCAAACTTCTTCCACCTGGTTGTTGTCGTGGAGCAGCTGGCCCTGTGCCCCGACACCATTAATGGCACCCATCTCGCCGTTGTGAAACTTCAGCACGTTGTATTCGTAGACATGTTGCAGGGCGGAGCGGCGCATGGAAGAGGGAACGAGATCTCCAAGTCCGGTCAGATTTGCATACCACTGACCGGCGAGCTGCTCCGCCATGCTGTTGTCGTGATACGAGCTGCCCTGATCGTAGTTGAAATACTTCCCGTTCCAGAGATTCTTGATGTAGGCAGCTTGGGCCTTCTTGAAGAGGGCATCGTAGGTGCCCGCTGCGTCCTGGTCGTCCAGCACCCGCGCCATCTCCGCGGTTGCGCGCAGAGCGGCGAGGTAGAGCCCGCCACAGTAGGCGCTTTCGCCGCGGGCCACCCAATCGTCGTAGGTCTGATCGGGGAAGCCGCCGTTTTTGATCATGCCGTCGCCGTCGGTATCATACTGCCGTAGATGTTGCATGGCCTGCTTCACGGCATTCCAGGAGTACCGCAAGAAATCTTTGTCGTCGCGGCCGCTCCAGACGTAGTCACGCCAGATCATGAGAACGTACTTGCTGTTCAGGTCGCGCCAGTTGGAGACATCCTGATAGTTGTACTGGTTCACGTTGACGAATGGATCCTCTGTGGGTGCTCCCAGATCGTGGGGAACCGCCCCCGCGACCTTTCGCGGAAAAGTCTCAAATTGATGCTCGTGCTGAAGCTTCCACGACCATTCGTACGGCTGCGAATTGCTTTCGGCGACTGTATCGGTGTATTCCCGCATCTCCTGCTTTTCAATCTCGGGCCAGAATTTCAGGAGAGGGAAGGAGCTGTAGAAGCGGACATCCGAGGTGCCGTAGAAGAGATAGTCGAAGCACTCCAGATAGGAGAAGTAGTCGGCTCGATTGTTGGGAGAACCCTTCAGACTCACCGAATTGTTTCTTTCGTGAGCCCAGACCGTACCGCCATCGGCCAATGCGTACAGCTCATTGAATAACTCGCCGCGATACCAGGCCGGTTTGGATTCATCCTCAACGTAGGGCCGCTGCCAGGCGTCAATTTGCCGGCTCCACTGCTGGTTGTTTTCCAAAGCGGTGCGCGCGATCGCCCACGCATTCGTGCCGGAAGCGTCAAAAAACTCGGTGTAGTGTCGAACCCACTTGCGCCCGCCTCCGAACTGCTCGACCGGGAGATCCCACGAGAGGACCATGGGGATCAACCGCTTCTCGTGCGGCGCCAGCGTGAAACGAACCGCAATCGCGCCGGCCATCTGCTCGCCGGCGCTAGCCACATCGGGCGACTGGTTCGGCAGCTTCCCGCTGGCCGCAAAGGGGCGCCAGACCTCCGAGCCCGATCCTTGCGGATCGAAGTCAGTCAGGTAGCTGATCTCCACGCCGGATGAACTCGTGGTGGCGATGGCGAACTGCCCATCCCAGTCTTCCGATACTGGCCCGCTGCGGATGCGATCGAACACAATGCCCTGCATGACGCCGCCTAGCACGGGCTCCGATCGCCAGGTGTTCGTGTCCTGATTGTTGAGGACGCTGGCAAAATTCCTGGAAGTGTCGCGAAACCAGCCGATCATGTTGGTCCAGGAAAAAAGCAGCGATACGATCATGGGTTTGCTGGTTGGATTCTGTGCGTACCAGTTGTACACGGCCACGGGATAGCTGGTTTCCTTGTAGTTATTGGGCAGAATCGGGGAAAACTGCTCGAGCGTCAGGGTGACGGGAAGTTCCGGAGATTGGTAGGTGAACCATGATTTTGGATAGAGCGCTGCGTATTCGCCGCTCCCCACAGGATAGGACCAGTTCCATGCTGACAGCGCATCGCCGTCCGGGCGCTGAGTGGAGAGAACCTCGGCCTTCGCGGCCTCACCTTGGGGCTGGACAAACACAGCAAACTGGTTGGCCGGAACATCCTGGTATTTGTGGACGCCCGCCTTCACATGCCAGCGCTCAAAATTACCGCGGTAGGTGCGAGAAAAGGTGCCAGCTCCAAATCCGCCGACGGGAGCGCCCTGCCAGAATCCATCATCGATATTGGTGAGCTCTGGTTTGCGGCCGCCGGGATTCGCCGGAGGTTGGCCCATGGGAATCCGCCACGCGACCGGCGGGATGTGATCATCGGCTAAGGCCACTTGCAGCATCAGAGGGATCAGTGCGCAAAGCGCGCCACATCGAAGCAACTCTCTCATGTAGGTCCCGTTGTCGATCTGACCCCGCGCAGACCGAGACAGAGGCGAAGACGGGCAGTCTGAAACACAACTGCGAGTGCTGTCAAGCACCAAAACGATTTTGTTAAAGATTTAATCGTTTACCTTGGGGCTCAAGCGCCGGGAAATCAAGTCGCGACACGCTCGCCTTCGAGGGCTCAGCTTCTTCGTGGTTTGCCTTGACCTGTGGCGGGGAGAGGAACCCGGTGGGTGGATTGACGCGCCACCAGCCTGGGTTCGATGAGGATCTTCCTGGGACGCAGCACACGTTTCGATTGGATCTGTTCCAGCAGGAACTCGGCTGCCCGGGTTCCGATTTCGTGCGTGCTTTGATCCACGGTGCTCAACGGCACGGCCAGAAGATCGGAGTAGTGAACATTACCGGCGCCCACGACCGCAATGTCTTGGGGAACTTTGAGTCCCTCCTCAAGAATCGCTTTCATCGCGCCGATGGCAACCGGGTCGTTGTAGCAGAAAACACCGTCGGGCATGGGGCGAACGCGTAAAAGCTTGCGCATTGCCTTGTATCCACTTTGATCTCCGTAGCGGGCTTCGACCACATACGCGGGAGACATGGCCATAGAGTGTTTTTCAAGGGCGCGCCGATAGCCGGCCAAGCGGTCCGCGGCAATCCCCAGTGCGGGACCGCGCAAGTGCGCGATCCGCCGGCAACCCTGCGCGATCAGGTGGTCCGTAGCCAGACGGCCGATGGCCTCGTTATCAACGCCGACAAAGCTGGCGTGAACGCCGCGGATCGGCCGGTCGATCAGAACAAAGGGGATCTTGCGCTTGCGGATGTCGTCGAACAAATCCACCCGATCGGGGGACTGGGCGGAGGCCATAATCAGCCCGTCCACTTGCCGCGCCACCAGCGATTCGGCCTCACTTCTTTCCAGCGCGGCATCTTCTTCGAAGTAGGTAATGATCACGTGGTAGCCATGCGGCCGGACGGTATCGGCCACCGCCTTGGCCACCTCGGAAAAGAACGGGTGAGTGAAGTCGGGCAGGAGCAGTCCGATGGTGTAGGTGCGGCGGGTGACCAGGCTGCGGGCGATCCAGTTGGTTTGGTAGTTCAGTTCCTTGGCGCGCTGCAGCACGCGTTTGCGGGTGGCGGCGCTGATCTTGCCCTGATTGCGAAGGGCCTTGGAAACGGTCACCACGGAAACGTTCAGGCCCTTCGCGATGTCGAGCATGGTGACCGCCATGACACGGAGCATAACACAGCAAAAAGCGGGGACGTGGAACAGGGTAAACGATTACCCGCATGGGTATCGACGTGCCGAATCGATTATCTACAGTGGATAACCGTTTACTTTTTCCTTGACAAGTGCCTTGGTCGTGCTTCAGACTGCCCCCCGGCTTGCAATAGCTGATTTGCATTAGTCGCTGGGGAACCAAGCTATCGTGTGCGATGCAACCTGTGTCTGCCCTGCCGGACATGGGCGGGTCGTCATTTAATGAGGAGGAGTTACATGAATCCGTCTGCCCCGAAGTTCCACGTGGTTTGTCTTCTGGCGATGTTGCTGTTGGCCGCCGCCCCGCTGCTGGCGCAGAATAGCGGGTCCATTCAAGGAACTGTGGTCGATGCGCAGGGAGCCGTCGTCGCCGGAGCCTCGGTGCAAGCGACGGATCAAGAGAAGGGCGTGGTCGTCCTCACGACCAAGACCGGCGCAGATGGATTGTTTGTGTTGCAGCCGCTGCAGCCCGGACTCTATAGCGTCGAGGTCAAGGCCAACGGCATGAAGGAACTGCAGAAGAAGGACATCCACCTCGACCCGTACGCAAAGATTGATCTGGGGCAGTTAGGTGTGGTCGTAGGCGCCGCCAACGAGCAGATCACAGTGGAAGCGCAAACGCCGCTGGTGGAAACCGCGACCTCCGATCACTCTTCGGTCATTGACTCCAAGCAGGTAACGGAAACTCTGCTCAATGGCCGGGACTTTCAGTCATTGATGAAGACGCTTCCCGGCGTGGTCTCCAACAACGGGTCGGACTTCCAGCTGCAGTTCAACAACACCGACCAGATGCACATCAACGGCTTGCGCGGCAGCGCCAACAACGTGTTCCTCGATGGCGCGATCAACACCGACGTAGGTGCCAACGACGGACAGTTTACTCAGCTCAGCATGGATGCGGTAGGCGAGTTCAAAGTGCAGACCAGCAACTTCGCAGCCGAATATGGCCGCAACCCCGGCGTCTTCATCGCGATCAATACCAAGAGCGGTACCCGGCAATTTCACGGCACACTCTACGAATTCAACCGCCAGGACGGGTTTGGCGCCACGCCTTTTGGGCAAACGACCAAAGGCTTCTTGCGCTTCAATCAATACGGCGCCAACATCGGCGGTCCCATCCCGTTACCTCACTTCAAGAACAAGATGTTCTTCTTCTTCAACTATGAAGGCACCAGAGGCTTGAGACCTGGCAATACGCAGTTCGCCACGACCAGCATCTCGGGACTCGGGAAAGGCTACACGTTGCCGAACCCGGCTATTTTCACCGGAGATTTCTCGTCGCAGTACACCGGCGGGAACATGTGCATCCACGGGGTCTCGCAAACTCCCGATTGCCCTACCGGTGAGGGTGATAACGGATTTCTGAACGGGCAAATTTTCGTGCCCCAGTCGATCACCCACAATTCCCAAGGCGAAATCACGGGCGGTACGCCGTACGCTAATAACCAGGTGCCCACGACCAGCTTTAGCACTCAGGCCCCGGCGTGGATTAAGTACTGGCAACAGGCGTATCTGCCCGGTGCTGTGCCGGTAAGCGGAAGCGCAGCCACGTCACAAAAGTATTTCATCCCATATAATGAGACCTACACCCTCTTCAAGCACCAGGAAGTAGTGCGTTACGACTGGAATATCAATTCCAAGACCAACTTCTTCTTCCGTTGGGTAGACGACTCGCAAACCGAGAACTACCACAATCTGTTCGACTTCGCGGATTACCCGATTCTCCCAGAGTATCGCAAGAAGCCGGGTTCGAGCTGGTCGTGGAATCTGGTAAACGTGATTTCGCCGACCATGACGAACGAGTTTATTTTCAGCTACAACCACCTGACGCAGTTCGTAGACATTGCTCCGGGCACTCCGAAGTCGGTTTATGACCGCGACGCGCTGGGCTTCACCTTCGCACAGCTATACCCCAACGCCAACATCGACAATCGGGCTCCGGTGCTTAACGAGTGCTGCAACGGAACCTTCACAGGAGGCTCCTTTCACCCCGGTTGGCACAGCGAAGCTCGCCAATTCACCTGGACGGACAATGTAACCAAGGTGGTTGGGACACATATTCTGAAGGTCGGGGCGTTCTTCGATTACAACCAAGCAGGCCAGCAGCCAGTATGGGACGACACAACTTTCTTCAAGTTCACCACTGGATCGGGTAACCCCTTCGACAGCAACAACTATGTTGCCAACGTTCTACAGGGAAACTTTACCCAAGCTCAGCAGACCAACGGGACGTTTTTCGGAGCATTCCGCTTCCACCAGGTGGAGCTTTACGGCCAGGATACCTGGAAGGTGAACCGGAAGCTGACCCTCGACTACGGCTTGCGCTGGAGCTATCTCGGGCCGACCTATACGGTGCTGCCGTTCTTTGCCAACTACTTTGACGTGACCCAATACAATCCGGCAAACGCGATCACGCTTAATACAACGCCCGGTAATTTCTTCGGCGACATCTGTACCCCTGGTCTGGCTGCATTACCCGGTGGGGACTCATGCGTTGGCCTGACCAACTACGGCAAACCATATAACGGAATTGTCCAGGAGAATCACGGTATTCCGCCGGGCTTTGCCAAGCACCGCTATAACAATTTCGGACCGCGCGTCGGCTTCTCGTATGACCCCGCCGGCGATGGCAAGACCGCCATCCGGGGTGGCGTAGGCGTGTTCTATGAGCGCATCCGGCAGAATGTTAACAGCTTCGACCTGCTGGGGAATCCGCCTCTGAGCTACACGGCGACCGTTTTCAACGCAAACATAGACACCCTCGGACCGCAGGACGTTACCGGCGTCCTCAGTCCGTCGGGCATCAACGCTTTTGACAAGTCTGGCCAGATACCCACGCTGGTGGGTTACAGTCTGGGCATACAGCGAGAATTGCCCGGACAAGTGGGATTGGAGGTTGCGTTTGTGGGGAACCAGGGGAGACACCTGCAATACCAATACAACTTGAATGCGCTGCCGGTTGGCTCGCAGCTAAGTCCGGTGAACCCGCAGCCTTTTTATTCCCCCTTTCTAGGCTACAGCAACATCAACTACACCAAATACGATTCCAACAGCAGCTACAAATCAATTCAAGTCAAAGCCACCCGCCGCTTCCGCCGCGACCTTCTCCTGACGGCAGACTACGTGTGGAGCAGAGCGATGGACATCGAGGATGTGGACAACGGCAACATCAACGCAACCAACGGCAACGGAAACGCCCTCACCGACCCCTACAATCCGCATCGCGACTGGGCGCCTGCGGGCTACGACCGAACCAATGTCTTCAACCTCAACTACGTTTACACAATTCCCTACCACGGAACGAGCGCCTTGAAGTACCTGCTCGGCGGCTGGGAGTGGGGTGGAGTGTGGAAGTGGTGGAGCGGACCGCCGCTCGACGTGCTCATGAACAATGGCCCCTCCGGTTCGTTTACGGGAAACGCCGGCAACTTTGTCGGCGTGGTTCGCCCTGACCGCGGCAGCGGGGATCCGTACCTGGGTCGCAACAAGCTTACCTGGCTGAACCCGGACGCGTTCAACGCTCCGCAACCTGGTACCGTTGGGGACATCGCGCGTAACGCGTTTCGCGGCCCCGGTATCAACAACTGGGACATGTCGCTGTTCAAGAACATCAACTTCACCGAGAGGATGTACTTGCAGCTGCGGCTGGAGACCTACAACACCTTCAACCACACTCAGCCCAACAATGTGAACGTTAACTTTGCGGCCGCGTCGGCCGGCGCGGTGGCTAACCTCCCAACCGGGGGCGTTACACCCGGCTTGGTCAACGGCTATCGCGATGCTCGCAACCTGCAGCTGGGCATCAAGTTTTATTTCTGATCAGTGTTGCCACTCAGCAAGCCGCGCTCCTGAAAATGGGGCGCGGCCATTTTTTTGGATGCTACACTGGCCCCAGATTCATGAAGCGCCTTCCCAGTGCAATCCTTCTACTGGCCGCATTATTGTCGGCGCCGGCCGGAGCCAATTCCAGTACCAGCAGCCAGAAGATCTTCGAGCGCGCCTCGCAGGCACTGCAGGCCGAGGACTACGCTGCCGCGGAGGCGGGCTTCCGGGAGGTATTGCGCGCGGAGCCGAACAATCTGGGTGCGCTGGGCAATCTGGGGGTGGTCTATTCGCGCACTCACCGTTACGCGAAAGCGATCGAGGTTTACAAGCACGCTTTGCGCATAAGCCCGAAGGACCCGGGCATTCTGCTCAACCTTGGGCTTGCCTATTTCAAGCAGGACAACTACGCACTCGCCCGGCCTTATTTCGCGCAACTCCACGCTCTTCGCCCAGAGGATGCGCAGGCGACGAAGCTATTGGCCACGTGCCTGGTGTTTAGCGGCAAGGCGGCCCCGGCGCTCGCCCTCTTGAAGCCCCTGGCTGCGAAAGATCAAGATCCAGCCAACCTTTACCTGCTGAGCATTGCTTACACGAAAACGGGCCAGGCGGAAGCGGGCAAGCAAGTGTTCGGCAAGTTGCTTACCGATCCCTCCACCAGAACCCAGGCGAACTTCGTGCTGGGCCGGGCGTATTACGACTCCGACCTGTTCCAGGAGGCCGAGGGAGTTTTCAAGGATGTGCTTGCCGCGGATCCGGCGTTCCCCGGCGTGCATCGCGAGCTAGGCAAGGTGTACATCAGTTTGCGCCGCAATGACCAGGCCCAACAGGAACTGCGTCTCGCGTTGCAGCAGGATCCGAAGGATGACAGCGCCGGATACTTTCTGGGAGCGCTGCTGGTGCAGATTGGGCTCTACTCTGAGGGTGTGCCCTATCTCGAGCGAGGCGATGCACTGAATCCGGATTCGTGGGCCGCATGCTTCTATCTGGGCAAGGCCAAGTTGAAGCTGAACGATCCCGAGGCGGCCATCAATTATCTTCAGAAGGCGGCGGACATGAATCCGGATGAGGCAACTGTCTTCTATCTTCTGGGCACGGCCCTGCGCAGCGTCGGCCGCGCGGAAGAATCTCGCAAGGCTTTTCAACGCGTGACCGAACTCCACACCACCAGGCTGGACGCAAACAAACGCGCGCTGGAAGATGCGCACGTGGTGGGGGCTCACTGAGAATGCGGGTTCTGACTGCAAGCCAGCCGCAGGCCAATCGCCGGGCAGGACATGTGTGGGATGGACGGTCGCCCTGCTGCCGGAATCTCATTTCCCTGCTTGCCCTGGTGTTTGCCATTACCTCGCCGCGATTCGCGCTGGCTCAGGGGATTGCCCAGGGTTCGCCGCCGCCTGCCAGTGCCAAGGCCATCAAGTGCAAGGGACGGCCGATCCCGCAACTCGAAGACATTACCGGGAAAGCCGGAATTCATTTTTCGCACGTTTTGGCTCCCGAAGCGCGATACATCCCTGAGTCAATGAGCGGAGGGGTCCTGCTGCTGGACTATGACCGCGACGGCTGGCTGGATATTTATTTCACCAACGTTCCCACGATAGAAATGGCCCTGAAAGGCGAAAAGGCGCGCGGAGCCTTGTATCACAACAATCACGACGGAACCTTCACCGACGTCACCGACAAGGCTGGACTGGCGACTCCGGGTTTCGTGATGGGCGGAGCGGTTGGCGACTATAACAATGACGGCTGGCCCGACATCTACCTCACTGGCCTGCATGGCAACGTTCTATATCGAAATAACGGGGACGGCACGTTCACGGATGTGACCGCGCAGGCTGGCGTGGCCGACGGGCGATGGTCTATGGGCGCCGCTTTTGGCGACTACGACGGCGATGGATTCCTCGATCTTGTGGTCGTCAACTACACCGAGTTCGATCTCAACCATCCGCCGGTTTTCGGCAGCGGTCTGGCCTGCAAGTACATGGGTGTGAATGTGCAATGTGGCCCTCGGGGGCTGAAAGGGGCAGGGGACGCGCTGTTTCACAACAACGGCGACGGAACTTTCACCGAGGTCGCGAAGAGCGCCGGCGTCGACGATCCACCTGGCTACTACGGGCTCGCCGTTCTCTGGGCCGACTTTAACAACACGGGCAGGCCCGACATCTACGTCGCCAACGATTCCACGCCCAACTATCTCTACAAGAACGAGGGCAAGGGAAAATTCACAGAGATCGGGTTGGACTCAGGCACGGCGCTCAGTGAAGACGGCGATGAGCAGGCTTCGATGGGCATCGCCATTGGAGACTATCTGCACACCGGACGCCCGTCGCTGTTCGTCACCGATTTCTCTTATGACTATGCCCCGCTGTATCGCAATGACGGAAACTGGAGTTTCCAGGACGTAGCCTACCCGTCAGGGGTTGGGCTTCCCTCAGTCCTGTGGGTGAAGTGGGGAGATGCATTCGTGGATCTGGACAATGACGGGTGGCTCGATTTGATTTTTACCACGGGCCACGTGTACCCCCAGGCCGACGGCCTGCCCTCCGCCGGCGGTTTTCGTCAGCCCAGGCTGGTGCATTTTAACCAGGGCGACGGAATGTTTTGCGACGCGAGTGATCAGGCAGGACCGGCCCTGCTGGAAAAGCGCGTGGGACGAGGGCTTGCGGTGGGTGACCTCTTCAACGACGGCAATATGGATATCGTCATTGAGAACCTGGACGGAAGCCCGACCATCCTCAAAAACCCTGGCGTTCCGGGGCGGCATTGGGTCAGCTTTGAACTGGCTGGAACGAAGAGCAACCGGCTGGCGATCGGTGCGCGGGTGAAGATCGTCGCCGGAGGGATGACGCAGACCGATGAGATCCACAGCGGCGGCAGCTACCTTTCGCAAAACGATTTGCGGGTTCATTTCGGCTTAGGTTTGGCCACCAGGATTGACAGCGTGGAGATTCGCTGGCCCTCGGGCGCAACCGAGACCCTGAAGAACCTTGCAGTGGACACCTTCTATTCAGTTCTGGAAGGTAAGGGCGTCGTTTCACCGGAAGAAATCAGGCCTGCTCTGAAGGGTTCGAAGGCGAGGCCCTAGCCCGCCGAACGGGCTGTCTCTGATCTGCACTCGGTTCAGCGCGAAGATGAATCCTTCGGGCCCGCGCCGTTGCCCGCAGCTGCGAAACACAGCGCTGCTCCGCCGACCACGCCGGCGTCCTCTCCATAGCGTGCAGGAACCAGCGGAATCTCTCCGCTACGCGAGTTCACGCAGCATTTAGCAAGTCGATCTTTCATTTCGCCAACGAAGGGTTTGAGCATGGAAGACACGCCACCTCCCATGATCATGACATCGGGCTCCAGCAGGTCGATAATATTGCCCAGCCAAAAGGAGAGAAGCTCGACAGTTTCGTGCAGGATCTCGCCGGCAAGCGGATCGCCGGCGGCATAGGCCTGGCCGATCATCTCACCGCTGATCAGTTCGATTCTTCCTCCTGCCAGATCCAAAAGGCTGGAGCTGCGGCCCGCCTCGATTTTGGCGCGAGTTCTTTTGGCAATCGCCGGCCCGGAAGCGAACGCTTCAATACAGCCGCGTTTTCCGCAAGCGCACAGAGGCCCTTTATAGTCGATGCTGACGTGCCCACCCTCGCCCGCAGCGCCAGTTCGCCCGTGAAAAATGTGGCCGTTGAGCAAGATTGCGGTACCGATGCCAGTGCCGATCGTGAAATAGAAGACGTTGTTATATCCCTGGCCCGCTCCCCACAGGGCCTCAGCCAGGCCGGCTGCATTGGCGTCGTTGTCGACCTTCACCTGGACGCGATAGCGCCGGGCGACCTCGCCGGCGAGAGGAAAGTCGCGCCAGCAGGGCAAATTAGGAGGATTGCGGACAACTCCAGTTGTAGGATCGAGGGGGCCCGGGGCGCAGATTCCAATGCCGTGGATCAGCTTCATGGGAGCGCCGCTGGCCTTGGCGGAGACCGCTTCAATCGCCGAAGCCACGGCTGCGAGTCCGCTCTCTGCGCCGCCGTCGGCGACCATCGGACGGCGCATCTGGAACAGAATTGCGCCCCCGGGTTCTACCAGCGCGGCGGCTACCTTTGTGCCACCCACATCCACGCCGATCACAAGGCCGTCCGAGCCTAAAGGAGACATTTCAGCACCCTGCACCGGCCAGTTCGGTATCGCTGGCCGTGATTCCCCGAACGAGCCATGAAATTTATAAAATCCGTCACAAATAAGGAGTTCAAGTGGATGGCAAATTCCGCGCCGTCGCCCCAGACGCCAGCCAGAACGAGCGCTTGGGTCTATGATTTTGCAACCTTAGACGCAACGCTGACCCATCGCGATCATATCATCGGAAGCGGCAAAATCGAGTATTTTTTCTATCAGGGTAATCGATTATCTAGGCATAAAAATCGTTTAACTTTGGAGTTGACAATGGTGGCGTTTCTGCCGCAGACTGCCCCCGTTTTCCAACCCAAGGAAACAGGCATTTACAACATGCGGAAGACCCTTATTTTGATCCTGTGCGCGGTTTGGCTTCTTCTTTGCGTCGGTGCCACAGCGCAAAAGCTCTCCGGTGTCGTCGTATTCAGCGAGGCTGGCTTCCCGGCCGCGGAGTCCACTGCTCCAACTCAGCCGCAACTCTCGGGGATGTTCCCCAGTGCCCGCTTCGCGCCTGCGGAACAGCTTCCTGCGCTGTTGGAAGATCCCAGCACTCACCTGCTGGTACTGCCGTACGGTTCAGCTTTTCCCGAAGAAGCATGGCCGGCCATCTTCGCGTTTCTGCAAAAGGGCGGGAATCTTCTCGTCCTAGGCGGTAGGCCGTTTACTCGCTCGGCTTACCACGAGGGTACGGCCTGGGAACTTCGCGAATACGGCGTGCGATTTGCGCGCGCGCTGATGATCGACCAGTACGAAACTGCTCCGGCCTCTGAGGGGCTGCAATTTCAGGCGAATCCAGACTTGCTGCTCAAACTGCCCCCATTCGCTTGGAAGCGTGCTTTCAGTCCTGTGATTCGCTTGAGCGCCGTGGACCTCTACCATCGGGGCGGATCAGCGGGTGCGATCGATGCACGGGTGGATGCCCTGGCCTGGGGCCTGAAAGACGGCCGCAAGCTGGCAGCACCGGCGATTCAGATCGATCACCTGAGAGACGGATTCGATGGCGGCCGCTGGATTTTTCTAAACGCAGAACTCCCATCCGATTTCTACGGCAGCCCGGAAGCGACCGAACTGATTCGAGAATTAGGCGGGCAGGCACTCCGCGGCGCCGAAGAATTTATCGTGCGGCCGGTGCTGCCGCTCTATCTTCCCGGCGAACCCATACAACTGGAAGTCACCTGGCACTCGAGCGATCAACCGCGGCCGGCACTTTCTCTCAAAGTTACGAGCTTCCCCGAGGATCAATCTCAGAATCGTTCCGAAGTCAGCGGGCCGGTTTCTGCATCTGAGCCTTTGCTGTTACCTGCGCCAAAGACTGGGGGCTTCCACATCATCGAAGCGGAGCTGCGCGACGGGGATCGTGTCCGGGCTGTCTATCGCTCGGGATTTTGGATCCGTAACGAAGCCTACTTAAAGTCCGGCCCACGCCTCACGGTGAACAAGAACTACTTCGAGTTGGACGGGCAGCCTCTCGCCGTGGTCGGAACCACCTATATGTCAAGCGAGGTGCAGCGTCTGTATTTCGATCATCCCAACGCGTATGTGTGGAACCGTGATCTCGCCCAGATTCATGGCGCCAATTTGAACATGATCCGCACCGGATGGTGGACCGGATGGGACAAGCTGTGCGATGAAACCGGCCAGCCGTACGAACGAACGCTGCGCACGATGGAAGCGTATCTGATGACCGCGCGCAAGAACGGCCTGCCTGTCCAGTTCAACTTCTTTGCGTTCCTACCGGACGTTCTGGGAGGAACGAACGCTTACCTCGACCCGGCCGCGGTGCACAGGCAGCAGATTTTGATCTCCTCTGTGGTCAAACGCTTCCATGATGTTCCCTGGCTAGCCTGGGATCTGGTGAATGAACCAAGCATCTCTCAACATCTCTGGACGATGCGTCCCAACGGCGATTCGTTTGAGTTGGAAAAGTGGAATCAATGGATCAGCCAGCGATATCCCGACCGGGCGGCATTGGCCGCGGCCTGGAATCTTCCGGTCAGCGCCGCGCAGGGGAGCGTCCCCTTGCCCGAAGACATTGATTTTGCGCCTCGCGGCATGTACGTAGGCCACAACTCGCTCAAAGTGTACGACTACTACTTGTTTGCCCAGGACGTGTTTGCCGGTTGGGTCCGCGCCATGCACGACGCCATTCGCGGCACGGGATCGCAGCAACTCGTGACGGTTGGTCAGGACGAGGGCGGCGTTCAGGACCGTCTGTCGCCAGCTTACTGGGGGCAGTTTGTCGATTTCACCACGAATCACACTTGGTGGCAGGTCGACTACGGGCTATGGGATTCGCTGATGGCCAAGCAGCCCGGCGAAGCCATGCTCATTCAGGAGACGGGACTGCAGCGCGAATTGAATCTCGACGAAAGCGCCCGTCGAACCACGCAGAATGAGGCTGCGCTGTTGGAACGGAAGATTGCATCTTCGTTTGTCCAGGGTTCCGGCGCCATCGAGTGGCTGTGGAACACCAACTCCGACATGACGGAAAGCAACGAAACGCCGATCGGCGCGGTTCGGCCCGACGGCACCGAGAAACCCGATGCGACCGTGCTTCGCGACTACGCCAGTTTCTCCAAGGTGCTGAGTCCGCATCTGCGCACCCCCGAGTTGCCCGCAATTGCAATCGTCACATCGCAGGCGGCTCAGTTCTCCGTGATTGCAGACCTGCAGCTGGCGGCGCAACGCAACGCGGTCCGGGCTTTGACTTACTATGACCATCTCACGGCCTACGCCATCGCAGAAAATCAGCTCGGAAACCTGGGCACGCCGAAGCTGGCGATTCTGCCCTCGGCGCAGGCTTTGACCGAAACCGGGTGGCGCTTGCTGCTGAAATATGCCAACGATGGCGGCAATCTGTTGATCACCGGGCCGGTGGAGAAAGATGAGCACTGGCACAACGCCGCCAGGGCCGCTCAATTGAAGGTCGACGCGCAGATTGAGCCGCTCACCTATCACAACGCTGAGATTCGGTTGAACGGCCGCACCATTCCCCTCGCCTTCGACCAACAGAGCCAAAGTTGGCTTGATTCGCTGCGCTTCAAAGATGCGGCGACACTACGGGAAATTCCTTATGGCAAGGGGCGAATCTTCTGGGCCGCCTATCCCGTGGAATTGGCGCAGGGCGCGCAACCGGCGGCCGACCTTTACTCCTATGTAGCGGGCCGCGTTGGTATTGCAGCCATCTACGATCTGCAGTCCCCAGTGTCCCCGGGCGTCCTCATCTATCCGACGGTACTCGAGGATTCCGTCCTTTATGTGATGGTCTCAGACGCAGCGAACGATGAGAAGATAGATCTCCGCGACAGGGTAACCGGCGTGCGGCTAACTTTAACGCTTCCGGGACAACATGCCGCGATTGCCGTTATCGGAAAACAACAGAAGACCTTAGTAGGCAAATACGGCTTCTAGAACACGATCCTTAGCTCAACAAGCAACAAATGTGCGGATCTCCCGCGGTTCTGTCGATTTCTGTCGGACCCTGCCGGCCTTTTCTGATTGTTCCACCTCTGCCCAATGTCGCTAGGGGCTGCCAAAATTCTGATTCCCCGGATCGAAATTATTCATCCAAAGCACCGACCGAATTGGTTGACCGTTCAGCCAGCTCAACCTAGAATGCAAAGAATCATGGATCAGAGTACTTTTCGCCAGGTTTGCGCTTGTTGTTGTTGTTGCGCATTCGTGTGTTCTGGCGAAGGGAGGCCGCTGATCTAGTTTTTTCTTAGACACCGGCACTCATCATCACCCACCGCCAGACTTTCTGGCGGTGGGTTTTTCTTTTTTATGGCAAACACAGTCAAGGAAACCAAAGCGCAGCGGGTCGAGCGCCTCAAGCGCGCCCAAAATCCGTGGGAAGGCCTCGAAGAAATTCGACGCTTCGCCCGCGAAGGATTCGAATCGATTCCGCCCGAGTGGCTGGGCACCTATTTCCGCTGGTGGGGCGTTTACACCCAGGGCGACGGAGCCGGGGTGCTTGGCGGGCAAGGAGGCGAAGGCCGCGCCCTGCAGCGCTTCATGGTGCGAATTCGCATCCCGAACGGTCTGCTGCGCTCCCACCAACTGCGCACGATCGCGGACCTCACTCGCCGCTATGGTCGCGGCATTGCAGACCTCACGGTGCGGCAGAACATCCAGCTGCATTGGGTCACCATTGAAGCGCTGCCTGAGCTGCTGGAAGAACTTTGGCGGGTTGGGCTGAACACGACCGGCGCCTGCGGAGATGTCACGCGAAACATCACCGGTTGCCCCGTCGCCGGAGTGGACGCCGACGAAATCTGCGACGCCTCGCCCTTGGCTCTGGCGGCCGACCGCATGCTTGCGGGCAATGCCGAGTTCTACAACCTGCCTCGCAAGTTCAAAATCTCGATCACGGGATGCCGCGTGTGGTGCCCGTACCCGGAGATCAACGACGTAGGACTGACCGCGACCACTCGCATTGTCGACGGGGCTGCCGAGACAGGATTCTCGCTGCGCGTGGGCGGTGGACTCTCCACCGAGCCTTACCTGGGCGCACGCCTCAACGCGTTCGTGCGCTGGAACCAGGTGTTGCCGGTTATTTCCGGCATTGCCGGCCTCTTCCGCGATTCCGACCAGCTTCGCGAACACCGCGAGCGGGCGCGCCTGAAATTCCTCTTTCTGCGGCACGGCTGGACTCCAACGTCTTTCCAACAGGAATTGGAGCGACGGATTGGCTTCCAACTCGATCCTGCCGCGCCTGAGGAGCCGCCGTCGGACGTGTATCGCGACCATGTGGGCATTCATCCGCAAAAGCAATCCGGATACTGCTACGTCGGCGCGGCGGTCCTGCGTGGTCGTATCACGCCCGAGCAGATGGACGCTGCCGCTGAACTGGCTGAGCGCTTCGCTGGCGGAGAACTGCGCACCACCAACATGCAGAACCTGCTGATCGTGAACGTGCCTCGCCTGCAGGCGGAGAGCCTGGCAAAGGAGCTGGATGCTGTCGGATTGAGAGTCGGCGGCTCGCCCTTCTGGCGTGGGGCAATCGCCTGCAGCGGAACAGAGTTTTGCAAGCTGGCGATCACCGAGACCAAGAGTTTTTCCCGCTGGCTGGTGGAGGAACTGGAAGATCGCATGCCGGGATTCGACCAGCACCTGAAATTGCATGTGACCGGATGCCCGAACAGTTGCGGCCAGCACTGGATTGCGGACATTGGGATCGAGGGCAAGAAATTGAAGGTCGACGGCCACATGGTGGACGCCTACTACTTCTGCCTAGGCGGCGCCCTGGGCCTCAATCAGGCCACGGCGCGGCCGGTTGGGTATCGCTGCCCGGCGACCGAGGTGCCCGACGCAGTCGAGCGGCTGCTGCGCAGATACCTCAGCGATCGCATCGAGGGCGAGAATTTGCGGCACTTCTTTGCCCGTCACAGCGATGTGCGCCTGCGTGAGTTTCTGGCAGGGGGACTGGTGGATGCGGTGGCCCGCGATCTGCCCGAAGGGCGCGTCGCGGCGGGGCTGGAAGGCTAGGCATAGGAACTGAACTGGGGAATCCGTGAGCAGATTATTTCCAATGTTTATGAAGCTGGAAGGTCGGCAGTGCCTTGTGGTCGGCGCGGGGGGGATCGGCGAGCCCAAGATCAACGGGCTCGCCGATACCGGGGCGCACGTTCGCGTGGTTACCCTCGAAGCGAGCGCTGCGGTACGCGAATGGGCCAATGCGGGGAAGATTCAACTCGAACTACGCGCTTATGACGCCAGCGATCTGGACGGCGTCTTTCTCGCGGTAGTGGCCACGTCCTCGCGTGCGCTCAACGCCGCGGTCTATCGTGACGCGCAGCAGCGCAGTGTGCTGTGCAACGTGGTGGATGATCCGCCGCATTGCGACTTCTTTTATCCCGCCGTGGTGCAGCGGGGTGATCTGCAGATTGCGGTTTCGACGGCCGGGCAGAGTCCATCTCTGGCCCAGAAGCTCAGGCAACAGCTTGAACTGCAATTCGGCCCGGGATACGCCCCTTGGGTGGCCGAACTTGGAGCCATCCGAAAGGAAGTGCTGGCCAGCAGTCTCGACCCGGAGCGCAAGCGCGAGTTGTTGCACTCGCTCGCCAGCCGAGAGGCGTTCAACGCAGCCCTGGCGGAGGATTCAGCAGGGAATCAAAGGAGAGAAAACGTATGAGCGGCAAAGTGTACCTGGTTGGCGCCGGCCCCGGCGATCCTGAGCTGCTCACGGTGAGGGCTCTTCGTTTGCTGCAGACCGCCGATGCCGTGCTGCACGACGATTTGGTCGGGCCCGGAATTCTGCAGCTGGTTTCGCCTGCAGCCCAGATCCACAACGTGGGCAAGCGCTGCGGTCAGAAAAACATCCGTCAGGAAGAAATCAATTTCCTGATGGTGACGCTGGCGGCTTCCGGGCTGCAGGTAATCCGGCTGAAGAGTGGAGACCCTTTGATCTTCGGCCGCGCTGGGGAAGAGATCGAAGCGCTCCACCGAGCGAACATCACGTACGAAGTTGTGCCCGGCGTGACTTCGGCTTTAGGAGCCGCGGCTGCAGCCGGAATTCCACTCACGCATCGCCATATCTCTTCTGCCCTCGTGTTGATTACCGGTCACAGCGCTGCGGGAAAAGACGACGCGGATTGGAGCAAGCTGGTCGCGAGCGGCGCGACGCTGGCCGTTTACATGCCAGGCCATAACTATTCGCAGGTTGCAAAGCGGCTCTCCGCCGCGGGCCTGCAAGGAGCCACCCCATGCGCGATCGTCTCGCGGGCATCAACCTCGGATCAACAGATCCATCAGACTTCGATCTCGGATTTGCATCGCGCGCCACACCTGCCCGCGCCCACGCTGCTGATCGTCGGCAACGTCGTGGGATTGGCCAATCATGCCGCACCAGGGACGCATTCGATCATCCCGCAATCGATCCGGGATTTGATTCCAGCATTCCTCAGCGGAGCTTTTGCACTGCAAAGTCCGCGACAGGATTCAGGAAGAGACGAGGAACTTTTTGCATGAAAGATGAAGTCGCAGAACTGCAGGCCGTCGCGGAGTCATGGAGTCCCGCACGGGTCCTCGAGTGGGCCTTCCAAAGGTTTGGCAATCAAGTGGCGATCTCTTCTGCCTTTGGAGCGGAGGGGATGGTCCTCATTGATATAGCATCCAGGTTGCGCAAGAACCTCCGTGTCTTCACCGTGGACACCGAATTTCTTTTTCCGGAAACCTACAACCTCATGGACCGGATCGAACAGCGCTACGGGATCGTGATCGAGAGGGTGTATCCGCTCCTCTCACCGGAGGAGCAACAGCGCGCGCATGGCCCCGCGCTTTGGAGCCGCGATCCGGATCAATGCTGCAATCTGCGAAAGGTGGAGCCGCTCCGGCGAAAGCTGGGTGAACTGCAGGCGTGGATCACCAGCATTCGGCGGGATCAGACCACAGACCGGGCCTTGGCCCACAAAATCGAGTGGGATGCCAAGTTCGGCTTGGTGAAGATCAATCCGATCGCGGACTGGACTTCAAAGCAAGTGTGGAATTACATTCGCGAGCACAAACTCGAATACAACGCGCTGCATGATCGCAACTATCCCAGCATTGGATGCACGCACTGCACTCGAGCCGTGGCGCCAGGGGAGGATCCGCGGGCCGGGCGCTGGCCGGGAACGGCGAAGACGGAGTGCGGATTGCACCTGATCGCGCCCCTGCCCATTCCGCCCGAAGCGGATGCCTAGAAATCGACTCGCCTCGTGAATAGCTTTGGGAAGGGCACGGCTTCCAGTCGCATCGCTCGGAAAACTCTACGTCTCCGCCGGCGGATCGCTTTTCTTCGAGTGCGCGATGAGTTGCCGAAACATTGCAATGAACGTCTTGGTAGCCACGGAGAGGGTGCGGTCACGGCGATAGGCGAGGCCTAATTCGCGCCACAGTTCGGCATCTTCCAGTTCGATCAGCTTCACCCGTCCCGCCGCGACTTCGTCTTTGGCAAACGATGCGCTCACCAGCGAGACCCCCAAATCAGCCGCGACAAAGCTCTTGATCATGCCGATGCTGGGCAACTCCATCCGAACCTTCAATTCACTGCTGTACTCGCGGAAAAGCTTGTCCAGAAGGCGCCGGGTGTGGCCGGTCTTGGGCATCAGGAGCGGATACTTGATGATCTCGCGCACGGGCGCGGACTTTAGTTTGGCCAGCGGATTCTTGGGACTGACCATCAGCATCAGTTTGTCGCGGAAGATGGGTTGAATTTTCAAACTCGGAGACTGCACGGGCAAGGAAAGCACGGCCACGTCCACCGAGCCGTTTTCGAGTTTTTCCACGATCTTGTACGTGAAATTGCGATAAATGCTGATGTGCACGTCGGGATAGCGCTGGCAGTACTCGGCGAAGACCTCCGGCAAAACATAAAGACACGTCGCTTCGTTGGCCCCGACCAGCAGCGTGCCCCGCGGTGTGTGGCCGTGGTCGGCCACCGCCACCAGGGATTCATCCCGCAGTGCCTTCAAACGTTGAGCATAGTCATAGAACACCTGGCCCGCCGGAGTGAGCTTCACGGTCTTGCCCGAGCGGTCGAGCAGGCGGTCGCCGTATTCCTGCTCGAGCTGGCGGATCTGCGCGCTCACCGCCGACTGCGAACGGAACACTTTCTCCCCCGCGCGGGAGAAGCTTCCCTGCCGGGCTACCTCCAGGAATGTAATGAGTTGATCGAAGTCCATGGAACTTGTGCGAGATTATATCGGACTTTGGGACATCGGACTCATAATGGTTGCCCGGCGAGGTCGTTTTTCTCAACAAAATCGTTTTTCTAGAGGGGGTTCCATCTCTTGTGACGTTCGGTTGCTACTTCACCTCGACCAGCGCCAGCCCGTAGGAGGGTAATGTCAGAGTCAGGTCGCCTGCCTTCAGGTCGCGCGCTTCCTGTGGAGGGAGGTCCGCGGCCTTGTTCAGTTCCTTGATCTGAGTCTGGGTCGGATAGCGAGGGGATCCCATTTTCTCGTAAGCCGCGTGAACATCTCCGTGGCTGGGGTCGACGATAGAAATCAGAGCATGCTTGAACCGCCCCCCGTGAAAGTGCACGGTCACGGTTTTCGCAGTACCCAATTTCTCCGGCGGAGCGTAGTTCCAGAGGGCCAAGACCAGGGAACCATCCTTCTTCCGCGTGAGCAGCTCTGAGTCGGAGTCGAGTTCAATTCGCTCGTCTCCCAGATTGTGTAGTAACTTGAAGGCGTTGAACGCCGGCTTCGGGATTCCATCTTCGGCAAGTAGGCCGAATCCCCCATAGAAAGGCGTCTTGACCACGCCCTGCTCCTCAAAAACATCGGAGAATGTCCAGTACGACATCATCTCGGTAAGGCCATCGCACTGGCGGATCGTATCCGCCAGCCACGGACCCATATAAGACGAGTCGGTCACGTCCGGTTCGTTGAAGTAGCTGGCATTGAACTCGCTCCAGATCAACGGCAGAGTGGGCAGGGGGGAAGCCCGAATCTGGTCATGCACCTTCTTCACCGCACGACAAACCATTTGGTTGCGGGAAATGCTCTCATTCGTGCCAAAAACGTCCTGAGCCCGGTCGTTGCCGTAAACGTGCGAGGAAACAAAATCCACCGGAATGTGGTTAGCGGCGCAGTGCTGAATAAAAGCGTCGGCCCACGCGGCCTGCGCCGTGGCCGGTCCGCCCACGCGCAGGCGCGGACTCACACCTTTGATGTCGCGCGCAGTATGGTCGTAGAGTTCCCAGTAAGTAAGCTGCCTTGGATCGCCTCCCCAGAAGTCCAGGTTGGGTTCATTCCAGACTTCGAAGTACCACTGGCTGACCTCGTCGATGCCATAGCGTGCGACCAGGTGCGCCGTGAACTGGGTGATCAGATCATCCCACTTGGCCCAATCTTTGGGCGGCGAGACGTTCGGCTTGTACCAGAACGCCTGAATGATCTCTTTCGCCGCCAGTTTTTTCGGCATGAAGCTCAGCTCAACGAACGGGCGCACACCGTTGGCCAGCAGACCGTCATAGATCTGGTCAATATAGGAGAAGTTATAAGTGGCCTGGCCCGTTGCGTTCTCGTCGTAGACGCCAACTTCGTCGTGAAAGATGGCGTGAAAACGCACGTAGCGAAAGCCGGTGATCTGTTTGACCTGCCGCAGATCCTCGCGGTAGCTTTGGCGCAAAGTGACGATGCCCCGCTCCGAACCAAACATCTGCTCCCAGAAATGAGGAAACGGATGCGCCGGCGCTGAAGGGTCCACCACAATAACGTTGCCCGATTGAGCCCAAACTGCGGTTGCTAAGCACAGCAGGGAAAGCACCGGCATTTTCAGAGAGCGCAGCATTATCGTGCAGGGATCTTCGTGTGGTTGTGCTCAGCTAAAACGGTTTAGTTCTGGCTTTATACCATGCGTATTTTCCGAGTGTCAAGAAAAGCGGCCGGACAACTTCAACGGGGTTTGGCTGGTTGTGGGGCAGCAGAACAGAACTCCCGCCATTGCGCCGGCGAAGCGAGCGCCGCTTGTTGTATACATAGGGTTGCACCCTCAAATTGCGCCGTCGACTGTGAGGAGGAGCGAATGCTCTGGAAGAGAATGGCGTGCCCGCTTGCAATTGTCCTGAATTTGTTTATTCTCTCCGCAACCATGGCAGCCGCAACCCGTGTTACCAAGCAGCCGTTTGGGCAGACCTCCGAAGGAAGTCCCGTGGATCTCTATACGCTGAGCGACGGCAAGATCGAAGCCCGCATCATGACCTACGGCGGGATCATCATTTCCCTCCGCACGCCGGATCGCAACGGAAAACTCGACGATATCGTGCTGGGTTACGACTCGGTCGATAAGTACATTGCCAAGACCCCTTATTTCGGCGCCATCGTCGGACGCTACGCCAACCGGCTTGCCCACGGCACGTTCCAGCTGGATGGCAAGACGTACACGATCCCGAAAAACGATGGGGACAACACCCTCCACGGCGGCATCCGGGGTTTCGACAAGGTGGTCTGGAGCGGCAAGCAGATCAAGGGCGGAGTCGAACTCACCTACGTCAGCAAAGATGGCGAGGAAGGATTCCCCGGAACTCTCACCACAACAGTCTCCTACACTTTGAGTGGTAGCGCTCTGCGCATCGAATACTCGGCAATCACGGATAAAGATACGGTCCTGAACCTTACCAACCATTCCTATTTCAATCTGGCGGGACAAGGCCAGGGCGACGTACTGGGCCACGTGCTGAAGATCAACGCCTCTCGTTTCACGCCGGTGGATTCCGCTCTAATTCCAACAGGAGAGTTGAGGCCGGTGCAAGGCACACCATTCGACTTTCGCACTCCTCACACCATCGGAGAGCGCATCAACGCCGACGACGCCCAGCTGCAGCTGGGTCACGGATATGACCACAATTTCGTGCTGGATCATCCCGAGGGGCAACTGGCCGAAGCCGCGGAAATGTATGAGCCGACGACTGGCAGAATTCTGAAAGTGCTCACCACCCAACCCGGCGTGCAGCTCTACACGGGAAACTTCCTCGATGGATCCATCACCGGCAAGAATGGGCGCGTGTACGGCAGGCGCTCGGCATTTTGCCTGGAGACGCAGCACTTCCCCGATTCTCCCAACCACCCCAGCTTTCCCACAACGGAGTTGAAGCCCGGGCAGAAGTTTCACAGCGTAACCATATTTCAGTTCAGCAGCGGCTCGCGCTGACAACCCGGGACACGTGGGACTCGTATCAGGGCACGCCTTCAGGCGTGCCGTAATTGCCGCGTGATCAGAATCCCTTCGGGGAGGTTCTGATACATCATGGCTATCCGCTACCACCCACCGAAGCGGCTATCTGATGCCGTTCGCCTGTTCCCTCTTGCAGGTCAAGGCGCACTTCGCACAGCTCTGCAATCAGATTCCCCGCCCAGCGATAGACGTTATTCTCGCGAACAATCTTCCGCATATGCTGCATCCGCATCTGCTTTTCTTCCGGTTCCATCTCCAGAGCGGCTCGAATGGCTTCTGCCGACTGGTCGATGTCGTAGGGGTTCACTTGCAACGCGTCACGCAGTTCGCGCGCCGCTCCTGTAAAGCAACTGAGGACCAACACCCCACGCTCGTCATGCCGCGCAGCGACAAATTCCTTCGCCACCAGATTCATGCCGTCGTGCAGCGACGTCACCAGGCAGAGATCGGCCGCGCGATAGTAGGGCTGGATTTCCTGATGATTGTGCTGCCGGTTGAGCAGAGCGATCGGCTTCCACCTTTCCATCTGGAACCGCCAGTTGATCCGGTCGGCCTCCGCCTCCACTTCGGCCTGGAGGTCGTGGTAGCGCTTGATGTGGGTGCGGCTGGGAGCTCCAATCTGGACAAACGTAAACGAGCCCTGGTAGCGCGGATACTTCTCCAGAAAGCGTTCCACGGCCAGGAAGCGCTCCAGAATCCCTTTTGTATAGTCCAAGCGGTCAACGCCGATTCCCATGAACGTTGCTTCAATCCCCAAAGCCTTCAACAAAGCCGACCGTTCGACGTACGGCGGCTCCGGCGCAGGTTCCGCCGGCGCCTGGGGAAAGTCTACGCTGATGGGGAAGGGCCGAACCGCGGTGAGATGGTCCAGGCGCTGCACGGAAAAATGCTCCCAGTTGATGCGGGATTCAACAATCCGATCGACAGTTTGCAGGAAATTGGTGCAATGCGACTGGATGTGGAAGCCGATCAGGTCGGCGCCGAGCAGCCCATCGATCAACTCCTTTTGCCACGGACAGATCCCAAATGCTTCCTGGTGCGGCCAGGGAATATGCCAGAAAATTGCTACCCGCGCGTCTGGCCTGCTCTGCTTGATCATCCGCGGCAGCAATGCGAAGTGATAGTCCTGAACCAGGACCACCGGCCGGATCGTGCCTTCCATCTCCTCCAGGAGCGCATCCGCAAACTTGCGGTTGACCTCCTGATAAAACTTCCAGTCCTTGGCTCGAAAGATTGGCCGAGCGTGGGCGATGTGACAGAGCGGCCACAGACCCTCGTTGGCAAATCCGTAGTAGTAGCCTTCTTCTTCCTCCTTGGTAAGCCAGACCCGGCGCAAGGTGTAACGCGGGTCGTCGGGAGGCACTCGCAGCCGGTCCCGCGAATCCACGGCTTCCAGGTCAGCATCGCCGCTGCCGTGTGCTACCCAGGTGCCATCGCAGGCACGAAGCACGGGCTCGAGCGCTGTCACCAGGCCGCTGGGGGGCACATTGACCTCTACTGCCTTACCGCGACGCATATGCATGTACGGCTCGCGGTTGGAAACCACGAAAAGCCTGCCGTCTTCCAGCCGCGCGCGGACGTGCACCGCCAGCCGTTCTGCGGTCCACAGCGATTCCCCTTTTTCCCTCAGCCGGGCCTCCAGTTCCGCGGCGGAGCGCGCGGTGTTGAGGCTTTCGGCAAAAGTCGCCACCTCCCGTGCCAACGGCCGAAACAGCTCCAGGTCCGGAGCCTTAATGCGCGTTGCAGGTGCACGCCCGGTGCGCAATGCCTTCATCCAGTGCGCGGTTCGGGCGATAGGCCCGGCGACGCTCCAGCGCACAATCAACAAGGTGATGAATGCAATCAGCACTACGTGGGCCAGGGCGCTCAGAAACGTCTCTCGCCAAATGCGCAAACTCTCCGATCGGATGTACCCCGTGTCGTGCACAATTGCCAGTGCGCCGATTACCTGGTTCTGGCGGTGCAGGGGCTGAACGTAGATATTCACCGACGCGCTTCCCAGCTTTTGGAACGAGTCGGCGCTCTGGTCCTGTTGCAGGACGCGTGTCACCACAGCCGGTGCGGTCGCCATGATCGGTTCGAGATCCGTTGTTACCGCGATCACGCGCCCTTTGGGGTCGTATACCGCCAAGCCCGCGAGGTGCTCGCGGTTGGCAAAGCGCTGAACCGTCCGCTGCAGGGCCTGTGGTTCATTGCGCTCGAGGTCTCGCTCAACATTGCGGGTCAGGCTGTCGCCCAGGACTTCGGCCCGGCGCTGCACATCCTTTCGCAGAGCATTTTGCTGCACCAGCACCTGGTAGTAGGACGAGCAGAGGGATACCAGCGTCACTCCAATAATGAGAGAGACGATGAGTCGAGCGCTCAGCAGTCGCATGCCACAGGTCCTCGTTTCCGACCGGGGCTGACTGCCCCCCGGTTAAGGCCCACAGTGTCCTAGAGTCGGCTGGGAAAAGTTACTTTAGCAACGCACTGAAACGGGGCGCCACTCTCGATTTCTTGCCAGATGACGGAGATGCACGTCCAGACCAGGCCGCACCCTCAGCGATTCCCAAAGCCCAGGTTCGATGTCAGTTCCGTTCGTTTGGCTGCCGTTCCTATTTCCAGCCTCGCGTCGTACAAGGGCGAGGGGCCGGATGATCGAGTGGCGTCGTTTCGAGACGAAGGGTGTGATCCTCAGGGCTGGCAATATGAGCCCTACGCTTTCGCCCCCGCGGCCAGGGAGCCAAACGCGATTCAGTCTAACAGGAAAATTAAACTAAGCTGCACCGATCATACCAAACATGGAACACTTTGGTTTTCAGTTAGTTGGGTTGACGGCGGTGGGGCAGCCGTGTAATTCCTTCCCCCCTTAACACCAAGGAGAATGGCAGCCCCCTGACGCCAGGAAGCTGCGGAAAGGCCTTCTGCCTAGTTTTCCAATGCTTTGGCCAAGCGCTCGGACTCCTGCTGCTCGGTTGCAGCCTGTACCGGACGGCCCGTGGCCGTATAGATTTCGGCCCTGATTCGGTGCGGCGCAGGTTCCTGAGGCTTGAGTTTTTCCGCCTGTTCGAGATAGCGGAGCGATTCGGAATACTGCTTGGCGACTTGGCTTTTCTTCGCTAAACCCAACGTGGTCAAGAAAAGCAAATCCGTGGTCGACTGATCCTGGGCGTTGAGGTGATGAGCGTGGCGCAACGCCTCATAAGCCGCGCCCTCCCGGCCCACCTTGAACAGAACCGCTCCATACAGAGCATTCACCTGAAACAAATCCGGCCAACGCTTGATGGCTGCGGCCAGAGGCGCTCGCGCCTCCTCAAATCGATTCAACTGAGAATAGGTCAGAGCGAGGTTGTATTGCATCTGCGGCGATTGCGGAGCTAATTCGGCGGCCCGCCGGAGCGGCTTCAGAGCCGCCTCCAAATCCCCGTGCTGGCCGTAAACCATCCCTAAGGCGGTCAGCTTTTCGGCATCGTCCGCATCGTAGAGCTGGTCACAAAAGGCCCGAGCGTCTTCCCGCGGGCCGTGGTCCAGCCTCTCGGCGCATTCGCTTCTCAACCGGGTTTCGTCGTCGCCACTGCGGCGAACCTCCTGCGAAAGCGCCATCGCCTTCTTGGCTTCTTCTTCGCGGCCCTCTTTGCGATATACGAATCCAAGCTGGTACTGAACGCGCGAGTCATTCGGGTTCAGCCGGGCCGCTTCGTTGAGCCACTTCTCGGCAGCCGGCAAGTCACCTTGCTTGAAATAGGCAAATCCCAGGTAGTAGGACGTATCGGGAAAGGGCGGCTTCACGATAGCCTTGGTCAAATTGCGGATCGCAGCATCGAAGTTGCGGTCCTCCAGGTCCAGCCTTCCCAGGTAGTACAGCACGAGGTAATACAACACGTCGTCGGGATGATCTCCCGCTTCCCGCTGCACGGCCTCAAACTCGCCGCGGGATTCACTGGATTTGTGCTGCTCAAACAATGCAACCGCCAGAGGAAATCGCGCCCTGCCGACCAACGTTGGATCCAGGGCCAGAGCGGCCCGGAATTCGCTCGCCGCCTCTTCGTACCGGTCCTGCTTGAGCGCGTCGTACCCCTTGCCCAGATGGGATTCGATGGCATCATCTGTGTCTGGTTTCGCAGCAGAAGCGGGAGCCTGCTGCGCTGCGGCAGTTCCCACCAAGGCGGGAATGCACAGTAGCAACGCGGAGAACAAAACAATCCGCTGCGAGGTGTTCTGAGTCGTCATCGCGATCTTGGGACAGCTTTGGCCTGGGTCCGCTTGCCACGTACTTGAGCACAAGCTTACTCGGGCGCGACGGCGAGGACAATCCTCGGACCGCGGTAGCGATGTCGTAGCAAGGAAACGAGCCAAACGTGCCGAACTGGGTCGCAAAGAACGAGGCCTACGGCGCGCCGCGCTTACTCGGGATGACAAATGAAATTGCACCTCCACCTCGGTCGCCCCATTCTTGACCGGCTCCGACGCCAATGCTAAGTTCGGTGGCACCGTGAACATGCAGGGGTCATCGCTCTGAGCCGGCCGGAGAAGTCGCGTTCTTCGGTGGATTCTCCCCCAGTGGACCGTGGACGGCGCGACTTTCTCATCCGGTGCTGCCAGGGAGCTGGTGCGACCTTCATTCCCGCAGGCCTGCGTGGTCTGGCGTTTGCTTTTCCCTTTGACTCCAGCCATGCGCAGCCGGCCAGCGGCGAGTTTCACCTGCATCCGCACTATCGAAGCCCGCGATCCCTCGACGCAACTCTGGCCAAGACGCAGCCCGGCCTCGATGCCTTCATCAGCGAAAAATACGCTGATCAGATCGCGGCGGTTCTTGGCGATTGGAGCGCGGGACTGCTGGAGTCTCCGCAGAACGTGCAGGCGGTGGCCAAGGCCCTGTCCGCGGATTTTTCGGGATCCTCTCTTCGCCCCGTGGAGTCGCGGGTTGTACGTTCCAGTTCGCCCCTTGAGATCCGGCACAACAAGTTCGTACCGCAGAGCAAAGACGCGCTCGCGCATGACCCCTTTCTCTTGGAGTTGCAATCTGCCCTTAGTGTTTTTTCGACGATCATCACGGCGGAGTTTCAGGTAGCCAGCATCGACGCAAGTTCGATGTCGGGCTTGGCAGGGAAAGCTCCAGGCCGGCTGCTCACCCGCGTGCGGTATGAATTCGTCGGCACGGGCCGTGATTTCCATCGCGAGCAGCGCGTGGGGCACTGGGACCTAGAGTGGGAGGCAGCGACATCGTCCGCCACGTCGACCCCGTTTGTCCTTCGGAACTGGCGAGCGCTGGATGAAACGCAGAGCCGCTCGACATCTCCCATCTTTGTGGACATCGCAGCGCAGGCTCTGGGCAGCAATCCGTCGTACGCGAACCAACTACTTCACGGAGTCGACTACTGGCGGACGGTGCTCGACGGGGCGTGCGGCATCGATATCTACGGGCACAATGGGGTTTCGGTCGCCGATATCGACAACGACGGATACGACGATCTCTACGTCTGCCAACCGGCGGGCCTTCCCAACCGGCTCTACCGAAACCGGGGCGACGGGACATTTGAAGACATCACGGAAGCATCGGGTCTGGGAATCCTGGAAAACACGGCGTGCGCGCTTTTTGCCGACTTCGACAACGACGGACGCCAGGATGTGATCGTCGTTCGCGCCAGTGGACCTCTGCTGTTTTTGAACCAGGGCGGCGGCAAGTTTCGCCGGAAACCCGACGCCTTTCAATTCGCCACTCCTCCGCAGGGAACGTTTACGGGCGCCGCCGTTGCGGATTATGACCGCGATGGCTGGCTCGACATCTATTTTTGCCTCTACGTGTATTACCAGGGCACGGACCAGTACAAATATCCGCTGCCTTACTATGCCGCGGAGAACGGACCGCCCAACTTCCTGATGCGCAACCACCGCGACGGCACCTTTCGCGACGTTACGGCGGAGTCGGGTCTCAACCACAACAATACCCGCTACAGTTTTTGTTGCGGCTGGAGCGACTACAACCACGACGGCTGGCCTGATCTTTACGTGGTGAACGATTTCGGACGGAAGAATCTCTACCGCAACAACGGCAATGGAACGTTTACCGATGTGGCCGCCTCCGAAGGCGTGGAAGACATTGGGGCAGGAATGAGCGTGTGCTGGTCCGATTACGACAATGACGGTGTGGAGGATCTCTACGTCGCCGACATGTGGACGGCCGCGGGCGAACGGGTGTCCGCGCAAAATATCTTCAAGACCGACTCGCCTGAAGAAGTGCGGGCGCTGTATCGCAAGCACGCCATGGGGAATTCGTTGTTTCGGAACGCCAGCGCAACCTTTCAGGACACAACCGCTGCCGCCGGCGTTGGCCTTGGCCGGTGGGCGTGGTCGAGCGACGCGTTTGACTTTGACCATGACGGATTCCCCGATCTCTACATCGCGAACGGCATGATCTCCGGCCCTTCCTGCGAAGACCTCAACAGTTTCTTCTGGCGGCAAGTCGTGGCCAAGTCGCCGGACAACGCGAAGCCCTCGCACGACTACGAACAAGGATGGAACGCCATCAACGAACTGATCCGGGCGGACGGCACGTGGAGCGGCTACGAACGCAACGTTTTCTACGCGAATAACCGCGATGGAACGTTTTCTGACGTTTCTGGCACGGTCGGGCTGGACTTTCTCGAGGACGGGAGGTCCTTTGCGTTGGCGGATTTCGATCGTGACGGGCGGCAAGAGGTGTGCCTGAAAAACCGCAACGGCCCGCAGTTGCGAGTTTTGAAGAACGTGATGGAGCCCCTGCCGCCGTCCATCGCTTTTCGCCTGCGCGGAACCAAAAGCAATCGCGACGCAATCGGCGCCGTCGTGACGATCGAAACTGAAGCGGGCCGCCAGACCCGCTCGCTGCAAGCGGGATCCGGATTCCTCTCGCAGCATAGCAAGGAAGTCTTTTTCGGACTGGGTGAGGCCAAGGGCCCGGGGCACGCGTCGATCCGCTGGCCGAGCGGGCTCGTGCAGGAACTTCACGGGCTTCCCCTCAACCATAGAGTGTGGGTGGAAGAAGGTTCCGCGACGTTCCGCATGGAAGCCTTCAAGGCTGACCCCCAGGGGCTAAAGCCCGCTATTTTAATGTCTCAGGGTGGCACGGCTGAAGCCGTGCCCTTCCCAAGAGCAACCCCGGAAACGATGCGGCTAGATGCAGAGCCACTCTCCGCTAGGGTGGAAACCTGGCTGCTGGCGCCGGTGGCCGCTCCGGATTTTTCTCTCCCCGACCTGACCGGCCACGTTCGAACGCTGACCGCGCTTCGCGGAAAGCCCGCGCTTCTTTATTTCTGGACCGCTGATTCGCGACGTTGCCAGGAAGAGTTGAAAATATTCAACCAGTTTCACGAGCGCTGGGCAGCGCAGGGACTGCAACTGCTCGCTGTAAACGTAAACGATGCTGCCAGCACCGACAAACTTAAGGAAATGGCGCGCGAGCAACATCTGTTGTTCCCCATCCTCCGTGCAACAGAGGACGTGGCTGCCGTCTACAACATTCTCTACCGCTATTTGTTCGACCGGCATCGCGACCTAAGACTTCCAACTTCTTTCTTATTCAGCGCAAAGGGGGAAATCGTCAAGGTCTATCAGGGCTCAATCAATCCTGAGCAGATCGAGCAAGACTTCCGTCAAATTCCGGAAACGACGGCGGAGCGCCTCGCCAAGGCCCTGCCTTTTCCCGGCGTTGCAGAGACGTTCGAGTTTGGGCGCAACAATCTTTCTTATGGCTCGGTGTTTTTTCAGCGAGGCTATTTCGATCAAGCTCAAGCCTCATTCCAACTCGCTCTGCGCGACGATCCATCGAGCGCCGAGGCCCAGTACGGCTTGGGAAGTGTCTACCTGAATCGGGAGAAGAACGCTGAGGCGCGGCAAAGCTTTGAGCGCGCCCTCAAGCTGCAGGCGAGCTATCCCGACACTCTGCCCGACGCCTGGAACAATCTGGGACTCCTCGCCACCCGCGAAGGACACACCGAGGAAGCGATTCGGTACTTCCAGGAGGCCCTCAAACTCAGTCCCGACCATTTGATCGCGCTCGAAAACCTGGGCAGCGCCTACCGACAGGAGAAGAACTGGGACGAAGCTCGAAGAGTGTTTGAGCATGCTCTAGCCGTAAGCCCCGAAGATCCTGAATCAAACTACGGTCTGGGAATGGTGTATGCGCAAACCAACGACGCGGAGCGCGCCTACCAATATCTGCAGCAAGCTCTGAAAATTCGTCCTGGGTATCCCGAGGCGCTGAACAACCTTGGCGTGCTTTATCTGCGGACCCAGCGGCGGGATGATGCGGTTGCCAGCTTTGAGGAGTGCATCCGGGTTGCGCCTGGTTTCGACCAGTCCTTTCTGAACCTGGCGAAGGTCTACACTCTCGAGGGCACACCTGAGAAGGCCCGGGCCGTTCTGCTCGAACTTCTCAAGCAGCATCCTGGCCACGCGCAGGCGCAGAAGATGCTGGAGCAACTGGGGCGGTAGGGCCTCTCGCGGGGCCAGCGGTCGTAACGAAATTTGAGCTGCCCCAGTACGCCCAAGATGCTTTTCGCGTGATTGAGTAACTCGCTCTAGGGCCGAACGCAAGCATTTTTCAACGCAGCGCCGAGATGCTCGGAGAGTCGATCGTCCTTTGAGACAACGTCTCGAATCCCGGCGGCGTGAGCGTCTTTCAAGAGATCCTCGCAACTGTGCATGGTGAACATTACCATCGCCGTATTCGGCGCGAGATGGGAAATCTTGCGCGCAGCCTCCAGCCCGTTCATGACGGGCATCTGCAGATCCAGGATGACGATGTCAGGGTGCAGTTCCTTGACTTTTTCCAGCGCAACCTCGCCGTTCTCTGCCTCGCCGCATACTTGCCAATCCGTGTCGTGCTCGATCCAGGTGCGCAGCAAACGGCGAATCAGAGTGCTGTCATCGACGATCAGAATGGAGTTGGTCACAAAGCCCCGGTGCCCTTGGCAGGCGGCTGGCCGTTTGAGGTCGTTCAGGTCGATCGACGGACGGCGACGAGGAAAGGCTGTCACTGCATCTTAGTGATTGAGACGAGGTCGGCCAATAGAGTGAATCCTGTACGTCACCGCACATTTGTCAGTGCGATGTCGTACATAGCACAACGACGCACCGGAAGCCTGGCAGTTTGCTGAAAAAGGCGTGGTTTGTAACAGGGCACCGCTTTAGCGGTGTCGTCACTGGTCCGCATTTACTGCCCCTTTAGGGGCTGAGGCCGCCCAACGTGGGTTTGCAGCAAACGGTTTAGGCTCTGGATTCTCATCGCTCATAAACTAAAAAATCATCCGCGCGCCGACTCGCAGAATCAATAACAGGCACCAACTTCTCCTTAGAGGTGCTCGCATGCAACTCAAGCCCTTCCTGCTCGATGCCTGGCTCGACCAGTACCAACACGACATAGAATTCAACCTCGCTGCGAGCACCGGACCGACCTGGACCGTAAACGACATCCTCGCCCTCGCTGACGACGAAACGCGCCACCGCTTCCTGAACCACAACCTGGTCTACAGCCGCCCCGCCGGCGCCGACAGTCTGCGAGAGGCGATCGCTGAAATGCAGCGTGTCCCGGTAGAGGCCGTCCAAATCTTTACCGGCGCCTCCGAGGCGCTGGTGGCCCTGATGTGGCTGGCCGCCGAGCCGGGCGCGAATGTAATCATCCCGCTGCCTGGATTCACTACCTTCTCGGCGCTTCCGGAATCTCTGGGCCTGGAAACCCGCTTCTATCGCGTGCGCCGCGAGAACGGCTTCCGCATCGACCCGGACGAGATCAAGCGGCTCGCTGACTCGAAGACCAAGCTCATCCTGGTCAACAGCGCGCACAACCCCACCGGCGCGACGATCGGCGACGGCGAAATGGAAGCCCTGCACGATTTCACCGCCCAGCGCGGAATCCAGCTGGTGAGTGACGAGGTCTACCATCCCATCTACCACGGAAGGCAAACGAAATCGGCGGCGCGCCTGCCGCACGCCACCGTGATCTCCGACCTGTCGAAGGCATTTTCGATTGCCGGCGTACGCACGGGATGGATGATCGAGCACGACGCCCAGCGCCGCCAGCAATACTGGACCGCGCGCGCCTACTTCTCGATCTGCAACACCACCACCGGAGAGATTCTTTCGGAAATCGCAATCCGCAAACGTGACGTCGTGCTCGGCAAGACCCAGGAAGCCGCCACCCGAAACCTCCAGCTTCTCGAGCGCTTCATGGCGGACCATCGTGACGTACTCGGCTGGATTCGGCCGCAAGGCGGCATGACCGCGTTCCCCTGGCTGGCGAGCGGAGAGAACGACCGCCCGTTCTGCCAGGCCGCCACCGACCGTGGAATCCTGCTGGCTCCCGGCGATTGCTTCGATGCGCCCTCGCATTTCCGCCTGGGCTTTGCCGCCGCCGGAGACAACTTCTCCAATGCCCTCGACCGCTTCGGAGCATTCGTAAAGAGCTGGTCGGCGAAGATGGTCACGGCATGACGGCAACTTGCTGCGACGCGATCAACCGTGCTTAATTGTTGTCATTCCGACGCCGAGCGAAGCGGAGGCGGAGGAATCTGCTGCTCGGCTTGTGCATGGAAGCGGCGAACCCCCTAGGCCACAAAGTCTCAAGGATGACAATGGACCAACGGCTTTTTCGCTCCGAGGGAGTACCGTGATTAGTTAGACCGATCGTCCGTGCAGCCGAAGGAAATGATCGCGGTGTTCGCGATCGCGGAAAGCTTCGGTCCCTCCAGATCGTGTGGTAGCAAGCGCCCCTGCGATGTTGCCTGCTGCGAGGCAGTCTCGCAGACCGCAGCCGTGAAGGTAAGCGTTAAGGAACCCTGCATCAAAGCTGCCGCCCGCACCAACCGAATCGATGGCATCGACTTGGACCGAGGGCACTTCGATTCTCTCTTCGCCGCGACGCGCCACTGCTCCTTGCGCTCCTAACTTGACCACAACGAGGGGAACGATCGCTGCCAGTTTTTTCAAGGCAATGTCGAGGTTGTCGGTTCCGGCAATCTTGCAGGCCTCGCGCCGGTTGGGCAGGAATATGTCGACCAGGGCGAGGACCTCATGCAGATGATCTCCCCAGCGATCCTCGGGATCATCGTTCGTATCGAGTGAAATTGTGAGTCCCTTTGATTTCAGGCGCCGGAACAAATCCGGGCTTGCGGCCGCAAACCCTTCTGCAAGTAGTAGGAACACAGATGAAAGTGCCTGGAATCGGCCAGGTACTCGAGATCCAAATCATCGAGGGTCAGGGCCGCAATCGTGCCCGGGTAGGTAAGAATGTTGCGCCAGCCGTCCCTGGGAAGGATGACGGAAAGTCCCGTGCTGAGCGGTTCGGACGCACGGCGCACGCGACGAGTATCGACTCCGCTATCCGCGAGGCGTTCCAGCGCGATTTGGCCCAGAGGATCGTCTCCGATGAGCGACTGAAAACCAACGCGCGCTCCCAGACAAGCCAGGTTGTGCGCAACGATCGCCGAAGATGAGCCCAGGGTTAGCGTCATGCGATCGGCCAGCAACTCGCGCTCGCGTGGAAGTTTGGCAGGGAGACCGTAGAGAATCAGATCGAGATTCAGTTCACCCGCAATGGTCACGTCAAAGCGCGGCATGTTCCGGCCTGGGTGAGTCTTCTTCATCGAGGATCACTGCGCGAGTGAGATTTCGAGGCGAATCGGGATTCAAACCCTTTTTCAGGCCAGTGTACAAGCCGAGCAACTGTCCGGGAACGAGCGAGGGCGGCAGCCGCGCCAGTTCGGGCGCGTCGATGGCCAATTCCACCAGGAGGTCTGCGGCAGCGCGCGCCCGTTGATCGGCTCGGTTGGTCACCACCAGCGTCGTGGCTCCCAGAGACTTCACCTCCTCGAGCAAGTCGCACTCCGGCTGATATCCCTGGCCGGGGAGCAGAAACGTGAGAAGTGTCTCTGGGCTCACGATGGACTTGGGGCCGTGCCGGAATTCCAGAGAGTGGAAAGATTGCGCGTAAGAGACCGACATCTCCATAGTCTTCAGCGCATATTCACAGGCCAGACCGAAAAACGGTCCGTGCCCGAGACAGACGTAGTCAGTGAACTCGTGCTGGCCGACGAATTCGCGAATCCGATCCGGCAGCGATTTCAGGGCGGGAGCAGCGAGGTCAGGCATCTTCACCAGAGACTCGCAAAAGGCATCATTTTTTGCGAGATACCCGCCAAGATATTGAAGGGCAAGAAGCATGGAGGTGAAAGAGCGAGTCATCACCGTGCTCCGCTCGTCGGCGGGAATCGTAATCGTCAGGGTTGCCAGCTTTTCGAGCGCCTGCCCCGCTGCGCAGGAGATGGCAAGAGTGCGAATACCGCGTGCCTTCAGGAGTTCTGTGGCCTTGAGGACTTCTGAAGTCTGCCCGGAGCGTGAAATGAGTACCGGCACCCTCTTGCCATCGGCGAGAGCGAGCTCCGGATAAAGAAGAATCTCGGAAGGAGGTATGGCGCGTGCGGCGCGGCCGGTCAGTGACGTCATGGTGGCAGCAGCGCAGAGGGCGATGTAATAACTGGACCCGCAGCCTATGAACAACCAATCCTGTGAACTTCCGAAGCGTGCTCGAACTTCCTGCAGAGTCCGACTCTCGCGAAGTTCACGTAGGCAAGTATTCCAGCACTGGGGCTGGGAGAGAATCTCAGCCAGGCTATAGGCGCCCGGAACGGTGGACGCCTGATCGGGCCCGTCCTGCGCGGAATTTGATCGATGAGACAAGAGTGACCTCAATGCCTGCTTTCTTCTTGAGCGCTCGGAAATCTGTGGTGGTGATAAGTTGAGTTCGTCCCCGTAAATAATCGTATCAAATCGAAATGATATGAGAGTTTACCTGGGGAAATGGGTGCGGAGCCCACAACGCAGGATCAAGAAAGCATCTAGGGCAGGTTCCAGTCCAAGGCGTAAATCTCTTCGGTGCTGTGGTCCCGCACCAGGAGCGGCGAACCGTCGGGGGTAAGGCCGTTCCACCAATACCAGTCGCGCTGTCCGGCGCGACGGAAATCGATGCTCGCCAGGCGCTCTCGTTTCCCATTCGAGACCCGCACCCGGACAAATTCGGGTGTGGCCACATCGAAAGATTGAAAGTAGAGATACTCATCGCTCCGCCCCCACGCCGGACAACCTTCTGAGAGGTTGGTTAACTCCGTCCACCGTTGGAGACTGGAGTCGAAGAGCATCAGTCTCGAGCCATCCGCGGTAGTGGCAGAAATGAAACGTCCGCTCGGAGACCAGCGCGGGCAATACAGCCCTTCAGAACCGGAGACTGTCGAGACCGCATGGCTCTTCAGGTCAAGGATGTGGACCGCTGTCGCTCGACTGTCGGCGGACAACTCCTCCGGGAGTCCCGCGAAGACCAGAGAACCTCCGTCAGGAGACCAGTCCGGTGCAGCTTGACTGTCGTCTCCAGCCAGCACTGACTCGGGTTCACGACCCCCTTCCAAAGGGATTCTAAGAATCCTCCATGGCTCGCCGGAATTGCGACCCATGAAGACGATCTGCTTTCCGTCCGGCGACCAGCGGGGCACGTGCACTTCCATGGGCGGGAATGTCAACTGCAACTTCTGGCTTCCATCCACCTTGCTGCGCCATAGGTCGCCCTCCGGAAACGTGACGTAGGCTACCGAGTCTCCCTCTCGGGAAAAAACTACGTCAAGCGCCGGGGTTCCGCCGAGGTAGGGGACGAACTGACCCGACTTGGGGTCATAGCGCACCAACTCTCCGCCCTTTTTGTCACCCAACGCGAACAGCTTCTTGCCGTCCTTGCTGGGAAGGGGCAAGGACAGACTCATCGGGCCTGCCGTCAACTGCACCGGCTGATTGTTGGGCGCACGCCACCATCCGCTCGGCTCAGGAAGCGCCCAAAGGTCAGCCCTGCCATTTCGTGTCGATTGAAAAACAAAGTACCGGCCATCCGGCGTCCAGTTGCCGCAGCATTCTGCGGCATGCATATTCCACGCCGGCAGCAGAGGATGGAGACGGCTCCCGTCGGTAGAAACTTCCCAGAGGGAACTGGAATCATTCTTGGGATCATGTTGTGTGAAGCGCAGCACTTTCCCACTGGGAGACCAGCGCGGCCAGACCGGCAGGCCCGTCACCGTCGCCAGCTTGTGAGCTCCCGTTCCATCGCTTTTCGAGACGTACAAGTCGTGTCCAGAGGCATAAACGATCTGCCCATCCGCTGACCACGTTGCGTCTTGCGTGGTCTCGCCAACCCGACGCGGCGATCCGCCGAGAACCGGAATCACCCACAGAGGAGTCAGGAGCTCGTTGGTCCGCCACGTGTAAACCAGAAGATCAGACCCACTGGGAGAGATTCCGTTCACAGCAACGTTGGGGAATGGCGTGGGCACCACGACAGCTGCTCCCCCCGTGGCTGACACCTGTGCGATTACCGCATTGGCGCCGTTGTGCTGCTCCGTGAAATAAATGCGTGGTCCGTCACTGACAATTGGCGGTGAAATCGAGCCGACGGTCAGGATGGTGATCTTGTCGGCTCCGTCGTTTGTGATCTGAGTGTAGTTCAGGATTCGTGGCGCCGGCGGCGACGATACTCTCCAGTACGCAAGAATACCCGCCAGTGTCAGCAAGGCGGCAGTCGTGGCGACCACCCCCCCCAGTCGGCCTCGTGGAGTTACTTTTCTCGCCCCCTCGGAAGCTTGATCGGACTCGTCATCGCGCTGGGCCACGACTCGGACATCCGCGGCAAAGCGATAGCCCCGGCCGGGGACAGTAATGATATAGCGGCGATCGCTGATGTCCTCCCCCAGAGCTTTTCTCAGCCCCGAGATCGCGACCGTGAGGTTGTTTTCTTCTACCACCGTATCTGGCCAGACCCGTTCCAGCAGTTCTTCTTTTTCGACGACGCGGTGGCGATCTCGAATCAGCACCAGCAGTACTTCGAATGCCTTGTTTGAGACAGCTACGACAGTGCGGTCGCGCAGAAGTGCCCGCCGGTCGCCATCGACGAAGAAAGGGCCGAATTCGTACAGCTCGCTCACGTTATTGACAGCAAAGTGTTTAGGAAGATTTAGGAAATATTAACTGAACCTCAAGGACTTTTAACTCCTTCGTCACACAGGCTGTACCCGAAACGCGGACATTCCGGCCAAATCGAGTCCGGCCGCTACGCGAAAGAGGAGGATACAACAATGCTGAGCCTTAGAAAGTGGCTTATCCTGGGGACCTTGCTGTTGGCCGCTTCGGCATCCATTTGCCAAAGCAATCGTGTCGAGGTGATAGCTAACATTCCGTTTCCGTTTTTTGTGGCAAATCGCGCTCTGCCGCCGGGGCGCTACACCGTCATCGCTATGGGTGACGTTGACATCCGGATATTCAACTCCGCACACCAAGGAGTGCTGATTCCGACGCATCGGGTGCAGGGCAAGGCACCCGAGGGGGTTGGCAGTGTGATCTTTCACCGCTATGGAGATGCTTACTTTCTCTCGGAAGTATGGGGCGCCGCCAACAATACGGGAAGACAGCTTTATCCATCGCGGGCGGAGAAAGAATCCGCTCCCAAGGGAGCGAACAGAGAGATCGCAGTGCTGCGAACCGAGCCCTGACCCCGCACACCGATACCCGGTGAGTTCATAAAGCGCCTGTATTTTCTCGGACCACTCAGTCCGGAGATCCTCGGGACTCACCGGGTCACATTGTTCCAAGGTCCCAGTCTGATTCCGCGACCAAAAGCCGGTTTCTGTATCTAATCAGTTTATTCATGCAGCCCAGCAATGGGGAATCTTAATCCTGCACGAATCTGAGACCATCCCCCATGGCCAAACCAGTTCTGTTGAGTGTGGATGACGATTCCGATGTTCTGCGGGCGATTGAACGCGACTTGCGGTCGAAGTATGGCGCTGAATACCGCGTCATCGGAAGTGATTCGCCCGAAGGGGCTCTTGACCTCTTAAAGCAGTTGAAAGTGCGCAATGACAGCGTCGCCTTGTTGCTGGCCGACCAGCGCATGCCTCGCATCGATGGCGTGGGGTTTCTGCAGGAAGCGATGAAGATATTCCCCGACGCCAAGCGGGCGTTGCTCACCGCCTACGCCGATACAAACGCCGCGATCGGCGCCATCAATCAGGCCGGCATCAACTATTTTTTCCTGAAGCCGTGGGATCCGCCGGCGGAGCACCTGTATCCACAATTGGACGACCTGCTGGATGATTGGCAGGCTTCCTACCGTCCAACGTTCCAGGGGATCCGGGTATTGGGCACCCGCTGGTCAGCACGTTCCTATGAGTTGCGCGACTTCCTGGCGCGCAACCACGTTCCTTATCAGTGGATCGACGTTGAGCTTACCGCCGACGATCCGGAGACCCAGCGTCTTCTCGAAGCCTTGGGGCCGGAAGCTCCCAACCTTCCGGTTGTGCTCTTTCCGGATGGGACGAAGCTTTTGGAAGGTGCGCCGGCGGACGTAGCGCAAAAAGTCGGCCTCCGCACGCGTGCCCAAACCAGCTTCTACGATTTGGCGATTGTCGGAGGAGGGCCGGCCGGCCTGGCGGCTGCAGTCTATGGCGCGTCAGAAGGTCTGCACACGGTGATGATCGAGCGGGAAGCGCCGGGCGGCCAGGCGGGAATGAGTTCTCGCATTGAAAATTACCTTGGCTTTCCCACGGGCCTCAGCGGGGGCGATCTGGCTCGGCGTGCCGTGGTACAAGCCCAGCGCTTCGGAGTAGAAATTCTGTCCCCGCAGGAAGCCGTCGGCGTTCGAACCGAAGGGCCTTATCGGATCATCAAGCTGGCCGACGGCAACGAGTTCTCTTGCCACGCCCTGATGATCGCGACCGGAGTACAGTGGCGGCGGCTCGAGGCTCCGGGAATCGATCGCTTGCAGGGTGCGGGAGTCTACTATGGCGGCGGTGCTACGGAAGCGCTCTCCTGCAAGGGCGAGATTGTGTACGTGGTGGGTGGCGCGAACTCGGCCGGTCAGGCCGCAATGAACTTCGCCAAGTATGCGGATCGCGTGGTGATTCTCGTCCGCGGCGATTCTCTCTCCAGCACCATGTCGCAGTATTTGATTGATCAGATCAAGGAAACACCCAATATTCAACTGTGGGCACATGCCAGCGTGGTGGAGGCTCACGGCGAAAAGCATCTGGAAGAAATTTCGGTTCTCTGTTCCGACACCAACAAACTGGAGCGTGTGCCGGCCAGCGCGATGTTCATCTTTATTGGAGCGCTGCCGCGCACGGATTGGCTTGCAGGCGTAGTTGAACGAGACGATCGCGGGTTTCTGTTGACCGGCCCCGATCTGATGCGCGGTGGACAGCGCCCCAAGGGGTGGACGCTTGACCGCGATCCCTTCCTGCTGGAGACCAACGTTCCCGGTCTTTTCGCCGTGGGCGACGTGCGCCACGGTTCGGTGAAGCGAGTTGCATCGGGAGTCGGAGAGGGATCCGTGGCGGTACAGTTCATCCATCAGTACTTGAGCAAGGTATAAATGGCCGAGATATCGGAGCTGCGCAAAGTTCCGGCGTTTGCGGACTTGCCTGAGGAACAGCTGGCGTGGTTCCTCAGCCAGTCGCAAGACTTGCGCCTGAAGTCAGGCGACATCTACTCGCACCAGGGCGATCCGGCGGACGCGATGTTCGTCGTACTCGATGGGCAATTGCAAGCCCGCGGCGAACTGGGTGGCGAAACCATCTCAATTTTGATCAACTCAGGTAACGTCACCGGAGTGCTGCCCTTTTCGAGGATGAAGCAGTCCACGTTCACGGGGCGCGCAGTCACCGACAGCCGCGTTCTGAAATTTCCGGCTTCGCTGTTTTCCGATCTCGTGCAGAAGATGCCGGAACTCGCACAGCGTCTCGTGGGCATGATGTCCGACAGGATTCGGGAGACTACCCGGCTGGAACAACAGCGCGACCGGCTTGCCGGTCTGGGCAAGCTTTCCGCAGGCCTGGCTCACGAACTCAACAATCCCGCATCTGCCGCTAGACGAGCCGCCGGCCAGCTACGCGACGTCCTGAAGCGAATCAAGGATGCGAGCCATGAACTGGGACGACGCGAGCTCACCCCGACACAGAAATCCGAAATCGAGAAATTGGAAACCTCGTTCATCCAAACGGATGCTCCCCCGGCCGATGCGCTGACGATCAGCGACCTGGAAGAACAGATTGATTCGCTGTTGCGCAGTCATGGGCAGAACGATCTGTGGCAGCTCGCTGCTGATCTCGCGCGAAAAAATGTAAGGCCAGAGGTGTTGGAGTCGCTGTTCGCCGCCCTCGAAGCCGACAGTGCCCGCGCGGCTCTGGTGAGAATCGCCGCCTCGGTGGAAGTGGCGAACCTGCTGAATGAAATCGAGAGCAGCACTTCACGAATCTCCGATCTGGTCAAGGCGATCAAGGAATACACATACATGGACCAGGCGCCGGTGCAGAACGTCGACATCGTGAAAAGCCTGGAGACCACGCTTACGATCCTGAACCACAAACTCAAACGCGGAGTGGTCGTGCAACGCGACTACCAGAGCATTCCTTTTCTGGTGAACTCCTTCGGGAGCGAGCTCAACCAAGTTTGGACCAACATCATCGACAACGCCATCGACGCGATGGGAGGAAAGGGTGAGATTCGGATCCGCACCTATCGTGACGACACTTGCGTTGTGGTGGAGATCGGCGACAACGGTCCCGGGATTTCGCCGGAAGTGAAGTCACACATCTTTGAACCGTTCTTCACCACCAAAGGAGTTGGCGAGGGAACTGGCCTTGGCCTGGATACAGTTCAGCGAATCATAAAGAAACACCGAGGAAGCATTCAGGTCAACTCCAAACCCGGCGACACCCGCTTTCAGGTGTGGCTCCCGCTGGCAGAAGCTTCGGCCTAAGGGAAATTTCCTGGCCGGAAATAGAACGCGACTCAGAATGTCGCGAGAACATCCAAAGAAACCACAGCCAGCTTCAATCCACTAGAAAGGAAAATCAAGTGTTCGACAATTCTTCCGGCTTGCGATCAGTCCAGAGGCTACGCGGGAGGCACCATGCCTAAGATGCGCGCCATACAGGTCTCTCGCCCGCAAGGGCCCTTTGAAATGGTGGAGCGGGAAATCCCTGAGCCTGGAGCCGGATCAGTACGAATTAAGATCCAGGCGTGCGGAATCTGTCACAGCGATTCGCTGGTCAAAGAGGGAGGCATGCCAGGGATTGCCTACCCGCGGATTCCGGGACACGAGGTGATCGGGATTGTCGATGCTGTTGGCCCGGGTGTTGCCGGATGGAAGCCCGGCCAGCGTGCCGGCATCGGCTGGAACGGCGGATACTGCGGATACTGCGGCGCCTGCCGTCGGGGAGATTTCTTTGCCTGCCAGACCTCGACACTTATCACCGGACTCACCAGCGACGGCGGATACGCCGAATACATGATCGCCCGTGCGGAGGCGCTGGCGCGAGTGCCGGAAGAGCTGTCCGCGGTGGAGGCGGCGCCGCTGATGTGCGCCGGCATTACGACCTTCAACAGCCTTCGCAACAGCGGTGCCCGCCCCGGTGAAGTTGTCGCTGTGCTCGGTTTGGGCGGACTCGGCCACCTCGGCGTTCAGTTTGCCGCCAAGCTGGGTTTCAAAGCTGTCGCGATCGCGCGCGGGCAGGATAAAGAACCGCTGGCCAAAAGTCTGGGCGCGTGGCGATACATCGACAGCAAGGCGCAAGATCCGGCCGCAGAACTTAGCAAGTTGGGTGGCGCCAAGGTCGTACTTGCCACGGTGACGGCTGGCGATGCGATGGCTGCGGTTCTTGGTGGTCTGGGCATCAATGGAACCTTGCTGGTGGTCGGCGCCGCGGCGTCGCTCACGTTGTCCCCTGCGCAACTGCTGGGAGGGCGCCATTCGATCAAGGGCTGGTATTCGGGGACCTCGATCGATTCCGAGGACACGCTCGCGTTCAGCGCGCTTACCGGCGTGCGTCCGATGAATGAGGTTTTTTCCCTGGAACGCGCGGCCGAGGGCTACGAGCGCATGCTGAGCGGCAAGGCAAGGTTTCGGGCGGTTCTAACCACGGGGAATTAGTTTAAGCCTTGGCCTCCCGCTTATCCGGGCAGGCCGCAACAGAGAAAAATCACAACTAAGGAGGACACCATGCCTACGATCACGACAAAGGACGGCACGCAGATTTACTACAAAGACTGGGGGACGGGACAGCCCGTTGTCTTCAGTCATGGCTGGCCACTCAGCTCCGATGCTTTCGAAGATCAGATGCTATTTCTGGCCTCTCGCGGATATCGCTGCATTGCCCATGACCGCCGCGGTCACGGCCGATCGAGTCAGCCCTGGGATGGCAACGAAATGGATACCTACGCCGACGACCTCGCGGCCTTGGTGCAAGCGCTCGACGTGAAAGACGCGATCCACGTCGGTCATTCTACGGGCGGCGGCGAGGTGGCTCGTTATATCGGGCGCCATGGCACGAAGCGTGTTGCCAAGGCCGTCCTCGTCAGCGCGGTGCCCCCACTGATGCTGAAAACAGCCGCGAATCCCGGCGGCCTGCCCATTGATGCGTTCGACCAGCTTCGGGCCGCCGTTCTTGCCGACCGCGCCCAGTTCTTCAAGGATCTCAGCGCTCCGTTTTACGGCGCCAACCGGCCGGGGGCCAAGGTCTCGCAAGGCCTGCGGGATTCGTTCTGGCTTCAGGGGATGCTGGCTGGACACAAAGCGGTCTACGACTGTATCAAAGCATTCTCTGAGACGGACTTTACCGGAGATCTAAAAAAGTTCGATGTGCCAACTCTAATCCTTCACGGAGATGACGATCAGATCGTGCCGATCGGCGCAGCGGCCCTTCTGTCATCCAAGCTGATTAAGGGAGCAACGCTCAAAATCTATCCAGGTGCACCCCACGGCATGTGTTCAACGCTCAAGGACGATGTCAATGCGGATTTGCTCGCGTTCTTCCAGCAAGCCGGTCAGGTGGCAGCGTGAACCGGCGCGGGTAAGACGCTGGCTGGCCCCGCTCACTGCTCTGAGGTCAACTGCTTGCGGACCGCTGCGTTCGCCAAGCTGTTGGCCTCGGCGTTGTGCTCCCGGCGGATGTGTGAGATGGAGAACTTCAGGGACCGGGCGAGTTTGAGGCAGATCCAATTCAGCGAATACAGGCGCGGGCTGCGGCAGGCGTATTCTCCGCGCATCTGCTTGACGATCACTTCGGAGTCCGAATAGACGTGCAGCGACTCAGCGTTTCGCGCCAGGGCGTGTTGCAGGGCTTCCAGCAGGGCAAGATATTCGGCGACGTTGTTGTCCTGGCACCCTATCCACTTTGCAATGGTGATTCTCTCATCCAGCGGGCCGTCAATGACCACCCCAATGCCTGCCGGTCCGGGGTTCCCCAGTGAGCCGCCATCAACGTGGGCTACAAGATTGGGCATGTCGGAAACTGCTCGTACCAAAATGCGACAACTTGGGCGCGGAGTCAAGGTAATCTCGCGGATTCCCTCGCGAGGCTTTCCGAGGATTTCGGCGATCCCTGTGCAAAACCCTGTGGAGGGCTGAGGAAAAATGACAAGGATGTTCATAAAAGACTCTCTGCCAATAGATTATGCCTAGGGTTATACACAGGCAGAAATTGTGCGTTGCACCGAAAACATGCGTTGACTTTTTGCAATCGGAGGTCTAGTGTTGCGCCCGTCGACGGTTGAAAGGATTGGCACAAATAATATTGGCCGATCCGAAGTAGACTGAGTGATCAGCCCGGCGGGGCAACCCGCAGGGTGACCGGACCCGAAAAAACCGACTGGTCTGCGAGGAACAGTTGGGGTTCGGAACTGTGAAAGCAGTGATCGCATCAAGGGGCTGTGACGGTGCATGCGTCCACGCTGTTGGCTCCCTCGCAGGAGCGGGCGGCTAGAGCATAACCAATGTCACGGCCCTTTCAATTTTTTCCCACCTTCGCGACGCCTTCCTTCCTTCCTTCCCGCAACGACTCAGGTGGCTCTTTATAGGTTTGGTCACTATTTGAAACGTGTTTCAAAGTCAGCGGCAAGCAGGAGATCTCGACGATCCTGAACGAGATCAGCCCGTTACTTGTCCCGGACCGCATGAATGTCAAGGAAGTAGCCTTTCGATCCGGGATCGAAAAGCAACCGCCAGTACATTGTGTGTCCCGTGGGTGCGAGGGTGTGTGCAAGAAGGGTGCGGGCTTGCATCTTAGTCCCGCCGCCCACGGTCACGTTCGTATGATCCATCGGCTTGCGAGGCGTCACGCCTAGAGTAATCTGCACGTGAGTTCGTTCAGCTACCTCCTGACAAATCAACAGGACCGTGTCCGTGGCACTTCTCTCCTGACTCGACAGAGTAATCGGCAGATCGAATGGGACTTCCTGCGCCACGATTTTGCCTTTTTCGTCCTGGGCCCCGGCTCCGACAACGACGAAGCTCCCGTCCTCATTCTTGCGCAACTCAAACCTTCCCGGATTCTTACTGTGGTTGTAGGCATCCAAGATCAACTGAAGAGTCTTGTCTTCCGGCGGTGGCGCGGTCGCGGGACTTCCTGGGGGAACATCGACACTGAAAGTTCCACCGGCAGGAAGGGAAAGGGTGGCGCCATTCGGCCCAGGCCGCTCCACCAAGTCCGCTGTAGAGACATACCGGGGATCCTCATAGTCCACCAGCCAGTCATATTTTTGTCGAAGCGCATCCAGAATTTGCGCCAACGGACGGGGGCTGTTGGCGACGATGTGGATCGTGCTCCCAGCCTGGGTGATCGTAGCCTCTCTCAGATATGGGCTCGCGGCCGGAGGCGGCGTCTGGTTTTTTTGCTGAGCGACCAGGGAAGGGACCAAGACGGCCAGACAGATGGCGGATCGGATCGGATTCATGCGCAACGATTTTAGCATCCTCTCGCGGCCTCGATCAGAACCGGTTGACCGGTTTCCAGTACCATTCAGAGGGATCGCCATCTCGCCACCCTCCAACCTAATCCAAGGAATTAGTTCATTCGGAGCTTGGCTAGAATTCCTCACCGTCGTATAACGCTTACAACTGAACTGGATCGGCAAACCCCGAGGCGCGCCCAATGCCTACCGACCGAACAATGTCTGACGTAGAACACGAATGGATCACGAAGTATCGAGCAGCTTTGGACCGAACTCCGATTGAGCGCTCGCGCTTCACCGGCATTCTGGCGGTCGTCCACGACGCCAAAGCTGTGGTCATGTCCAAAATCGGAAGGGCCTTTACCGGAGCAGTGTCTTCGTTCCAAGGCGGAGCACTCTCCAAGCCTTCTCCCATTGCAATCAGCTCGGTGCTGGAAAGCCCCACCGGTTCGAAAGCTGCTGCGCACGGCCAGCAGCTGCGCAAGGTCCAGCAGTGAACTAGCTCTCGGTACACAGACAACCCAAAGAGCGGACTACTGTCTTCGTAGTAGCCACTGCTCTGTGGCCACCGTAAGTCGTGTGCTGGCCAAGAGTTGCAACATCTTCGCAAAGACTGGCATTGCTTAACCCATCTGACTAGCACGAAAGGGCTAAATCTCGACGGCGATGTACTAAACATTAGGCTAAGATTAGCTTTGTTCTTGACAACGCTCTTTAGTGTGGCACAATATGCGCGGTTCATCCCCTCTCCCGCAGTTTGGATTTTTCCCCTCCCCCCGGGAAAGTGCTTGCCTGCTGTTGCACACGAGTAACTAACGAGGATTGGCTGCAGCGAGAGAAACGCCAAGGAACCGGCGCGTCTGGCCACTCGCTGTTTGGATCAGAAAAATGGGGAACCCCGAAGCAAGGGCCCATGAGGCCAAGTCATTTCGTCCGAGGCGGTCGGAGAACAGTGGAGCCACCGTCCGAAGGGGAACCAAGTGCAAGTTGCTGCGACTCGACCGGGTCTGATCGTGGTGGACGCTTCTTTGAATCTGGTCGCTTCCAACTCGGAAGCGGTCCAGATACTTACTTTTCCGGAGCAAGTAGACCGAACCCGCCACTTGGACGCACTGGTCACGAGCAAGATCCGTTCCCAGTTGCTGGAGCGCCAATCCACGCGCCCGCCTGGATTCGTTGACGAATTCCGTTCCGCCAAGAGGACATACCTCTGCCGTTCCTTTCCTCTGGATCTAACCGGGAGCCGGGGAAACGGATCCGCAGCCTCCGCCGGCTTGATGGTTGTCATGCTGGAGAGAAAAAGCAACGGTGCGGTCACAATCGCTGAGATTGCGCAGCGTTTCGGTCTGACTGCGCGCGAAAGGGAAACCGTACAATACCTGCTGCAGGGTCTCACCAGCAAAGAGATCGCTCAGCGGATGAAGATCAGCCCCAACACAGTAAAGGCATTTATTCGTCTGGTCATGGTTAAGATGAGCGTTTCCACGCGCTCGGGAATCATCGGAAAAATTGTCGGCCCCAAGGCGTAACCCCGCTCTGGGAGCGGGGTTTGGTGGGCTTAGTATGATTGGGTTAATACACCTGGAGACTTGCAGCAGCCGTGATTACAGGTAAGAGTAGCGACGCGCCACAGAAGCCAGGCTATCTTCCCTCCCCAGCTTGGCGGCGTAACTCTAAGGAGGATACTAAATGCGTCGAACCACTATGCTTGTAGTCTGTATGTTGGCTCTGGCTCTCTGCGCCGGGTCCGCGTTGGCGTCTACCACAGGGCCCGCAGCGGACACATTGAAAGTTGACTATTTCTCGAACGCGAACACCGCTGGTGCTCCGGACGGGACGGTTCGCCTCACGAACCCGGGAACCTCGGGTGGAAGCCTCTGGGCCGCGATCTATGTTTTCGATCCGAACCAGGAACTGACTGAGTGCTGCGAATGCTACCTGAGCCCCGATGGTCTTCGTACCCTGTCGGTCAACTCGGACTTGACCAGCAACCCGTTGACTGGCGTTACGCTGAGCACGGGCCTGATCAAGATCGTGTCGACTGCCGGAACCAACCCCGCGAGGCTGGCTCCCGTGGCCGCGATTCGCTCTTGGGCAACGCACATTCAGAACAGCAACTTCGCAGTGACTGAGACGGCTTCGTCGGATGCCACTCTCAGCGCCACTGAACAGAACCGCTTGAATGTGCAGTGCTTCGCGATCGAGCTCGATGGCAGCGGGCACGGCATCTGCAGCTGCGGTACCGGTGACTAGTTTGTGTGATGTAAACTCTGTTGGGGGCTCCGCTCCTGGCAGATGCTAATTCAGCTCGCCAGACAGCGGGCAAGCTCGCTGTCTGGCGAGATGTTTGTTTGATAGACGTCTTAAATCTTGGGGGGGAGCATGTCGTTTTCGCAGCGAGTGTTAGGGTTGGGATTAGGCGCCGCTTTGGCGCTGCTGAGCAGTGGAAAAGCGGCGGCACAAAGCGACTCCGGCGTGGTGGCGGAGGTTGGCGGCGAGAAGGTAACGATGGCCGAACTGGAGCAGGAGGAGTCCTCCAAGCTGTTGTCCGCCCATTACCAGTATTACCAGATTGAAATCAAAGCGTTGGACGAACTCATCGACAAGAAACTGATTGAGCAGAAAGCCAAGAGCGAACACCTCACCGTCGACCAGTTGGCCGATCGCGACATCAAGCCAATGGTCAAAGAACCCACCGAAGATCAGATGGAGGTTTACTACGAAGGGCTCGACACCGATCAGCCTTTCGAAGTGGTGCGCGGCAAGATCCTGGAAAAAATTCGCGAGTTGCGCATGGAAAAGGCGCGTGCCGCCTACGCCAGAACGCTCCGCACTCAGACCACGGTCTATGTCACGCTCGCGCCGCCCCGCGTTGATGTGGGTGTCGAGACTGCTCAAATGATTGGTCCCAAGAATGCCCCCGTCACGGTGGTGGAATTCGCCGATTATGAATGCCCCTATTGCCAGAAGGTTGCGCCCGATCTGAGGAAGCTGCAGGCCGAGTTCGGCGATAAGGTCGCATTCACCTTCCGCGACTTCCCCTTGCCAATGCACGCGCGCGCCGAGAAGGCGGCGGAAGCCGCCCGCTGCGCCGGCGAGCAAGGCAAATTCTGGGAATTCCACGACCAATTGTTCCAGAGCAAAGAACTCGACTTCGGCCAGCTGAAGGTGCACGCTCAGGCGTTGAACCTCGATTCAGCGCGCTTCAGTAAGTGTTTGGACGCGGGTGATGAAGCGGCGGCTGTGAGCCAGGATCGCAAAGAGGGTGTCCGCCTCGGCCTCACCGGAACCCCCAGTTTCTTCATCAATGGACACTTCCTGAGTGGAGCTGTGGACTACGCTACTCTGCATAAGATCGTGGAACAGCAGCTCGCCGAGTCAGGTCGCGTTGCGGCTGTGACGCCCAGCAAATAACCGCCCGAACTCAGCCTTCCCCCCAATTGTTGACTCGAGGCCCAGCGTCAGGCCTTGGCAACGGATTAGTCACCGCTGCTCTGATTTTGACGCTTGACTAGGATTAGCTCATCGGACTAACCCAAACGGGTGATTGTTCGTCGAGTTGCTCCGGGGTATTGTTCAAACGCCTCGGTGCCACACGCTTTCCCCCAAAAAGCGGCTCCGCGGTCAGCAGCTCCCCTGTTGTCTCCCCCGCGCTACCTATGTTCCAAGCCTAGTTGACACGCGTGTGCCCCGTCACGTTGCTGGATGCGGCGGTGTGGCACGGTCCCGGGCAATTTTGGAAGATGAGTAGTCATGCGGGTTAGGCGATCGCTCTGGAATCGGCACGAGCAGACTAACAAAAAAGGACTACATCGAGGGAGGCTTCATGTTGAAGCAAGTACTTTCAAGGCTCGCAATCTTTCTGTTGTTCACATCCCTAGCGCTGGCCCAAGCGGGACAATTCGTCGAGGCCCCTCAATTTGCGACCGGAGGCAATCCGCAGGCTGTGGCCTGGGCGGACTTCAACAATGATGGCATCCCCGATCTCGTGGTAGCCAACTCCTCCAGCAACACCATCAGCATATTGCTAGGCAACGGGGACGGCACGTTCAAGCCCAAGGCAGACTTCTCAACTGGCACCACTCCGGAGGGCGTTGCCGTTGGAGACTTCAACGGAGACGGCAATAGCGACATCGCAGTTACCGATTCGGGCAACAACGTTGTGAGCATATTGCTTGGTAATGGCGACGGTACGTTCCAGCCTAGGAAAAATTTCGCGACGGGGAAGGGTCCCTGGGGCGTTGCGGTGGGAGACTTCAACAAAGATGGCAATGCTGACCTGGTCGTGACTAACGCCACCGCGGGCACCATCAGCATACTTCTCGGCAACGGCGATGGCACGTTCCAAGCCCATGTCGATTACAACTCCGGATTTGATCCGGTCTCGGTCGTCGTGGCCGATCTGGACAAGAATGGCAATCAGGACGTAGCGGTCGCTTGCAACGTCAATACCACCCACAACGGGGCCAATGTAGGCGTTATTAGCGTGCTGTTGGGCCATGGCGACGGCACATTCAACAATCAGCTTCAGTTTTATCCTGCGCCGAACCCGGTTTCGATCGTTGCTGCGGATTTCAACAACGACGGCTTCCTCGACTTGGCCGTAGCCGGCCAGGGCAACACGGTCAGCGTACTCCTGAGCAACGGCAACGCTGGTTCGTGGAATATGTTAGCTCCTGTTAATTACGCAACCGCCGCCTTTCCTACCGGGGTTGCCGCAGGAAAGTTCAACGGCGACAACAATATCGACCTCGCGGTTAGCGCTGGAAATGGAAACACGGTAAGCGTGCTGTTGGGCAACGGCGACGGCACCTTCCAGCCACAAATTGGCTACGGCGCCGGTGACATTCCCTATGGCGTGATCGCTGCCGATTTCAACGGCGACAGCAGAACCGATCTGGTAGTGGCAAACTCCGGCGGCAATAGCGTGAGCGTGATCCTGGGCAACGGCGATGGCACGTTCCAGACGCGCATCGACTACCCAGCCGGGCCGAGCCCATATGCAGTGGCCACGGGCTACTTCACGGGCAACGGGGTTTTGGACCTGGCCGTGGCGAACAGTAATTGCCCCTCCTTCCCCACCTGCGGTCCTGGAACAGTTTCCATCGAACTGGGAAACGGTGACGGCAGTTTCCAGCCACCCGTTCCATACTCCACCGGAACCAATACCGATCCTCGCGCCATCGCAGTCGGCAAGTTCGTCACCAATAGCAACGTGTCTGATCTGGCGGTTGCCAACTACGCGACCGGTACCGTAAGCGTCTTCCTGGGCAACGGGGATGGCACATTTGCGGATCACGTGGACTACAAGGTCGAAAGCGAACCCGACTCCATCGCGGTCGGCGATTTCAACGGCGACAAGATTCCCGACCTCGTGGTCGCGAACTACAACAGCAACACGGTGAGCGTGCTCCTGGGCAATGGCGATGGCACGTTCCAGTCAGCCGTAAGCTATGCCGTCGGGCACGGCCCGATTTCCGTGGCCGTGGCCGATTTCAACGGCGACAACAAACTCGACCTCGTTGTCGTCAACGAAACGGACAACGATGTGAGCATCCTGCTGGGCAACGGCGACGGTACTTTCAGCATCCTGGGAGCCTCTCCCAACGTCGGAGGCAATCCCAAGGGCGTGGTTGTTGGAGACTTCAATCACGACGGGATTGCGGACCTTGCAGTTGCCGACTACCAGACGCAACAAGTCAGCGTGCTTCTGGGGAACGGTGACGGCACCTTCCAGCCCGTAAAGGCGTATTCCACCGGGGCGAATCCCTGGTCGATCGTGGCGGCTGATTTTAACGGCGACGGAATAACGGATCTGGCTTTGACCAGCACGCCTCTTGGCAGTTCTCCCGGGAATCTGGTGAGCCTGCTGCTGGGCAAGGGAGATGGCACGTTCGGCGCATATTCCCTTTTCAGCGCAGGATACCAGGCCTACTCTTCGGTTGTTGGAGACTTCAACGGAGACACGGCTCCGGACCTCGCGGTCGTCAACGGCAACAGCAACACGGTGAGCATACTGGTCAATGCTCAGGGCACCAAGATGACGCTGAGTTCTTCCGGGAGTCCTTCCATTTCCGGACAGAGCGTCACCTTCACGGTCACGGTGAAAGCAAGTGTTGCCGAGTCGGGAACGCCGACAGGAACAGTCAAACTGCAGAACGGAAACACGGTCCTCGGGTCGGGTACGCTATCAGCGGACCAGGTCATGATCACCACGTCAGCGCTGCCAGTCGGTACGGATACGGTTTCTGCCGTCTATCTCGGCGACAGCAACTTCCAGGCACACACGGTGTCGATCACCCAGCAGGTGAATGCGGCGCCCGACTTCCAGATCTCGGCGTCGGCGCTTTCTCCGAGCACTGTAACGCCGCCGGGTTCGGCAACTTCGACGATCACGCTCACCCCGCTCAACGGGATGAACGTCACCGAAGTGACTCTAACCTGCAGCGTTGCTCCGTCCCCCAGCCATCCGGCCACATGTGCCATCGGCACGATGTCGGTCTCTGGCGGCACGGGTACTGCCACGCTGACGATTAACACCGTCGGGCCAACGGCGGCACTGTCTCAGCCAGTCGGCCTGCACCGTCAGTCGGGTGGCTTGCTCGCGCTCGGTCTGATCATTCCGGCCATGCTGCTGGGAACGGCGGGGCTGGGTAAACAAAACCGCAAGAAGATGCTGGGCGTCTGCCTCGTCTTCCTGGTGCTCAGCGGATGCGCGTTCCAGGTGGCTTGTGGTGGCGGCAGCAGCAGCAACAATAACAACGGCGGCGGGGGTGGCAACCCGGGCACTCCGTCCGGCCAGTACACCATCACCATCACGGGCACTGCCGGAGGTGGGCTGCAACATGCCGCCACACCCCTGACCCTGACCGTGCAGTAAAGCAGATACGGCTAAACGAAGACTGGGCTAACCGGACGGGACCTTTCAAGTCTCGCCAGTTAGCCCAGAACTATTTTGGTGTCCGCAAGCGAGTAAGCGGTAGTGGTGCAGTTTGAGTTCCGGCAGTTTCCATTCCCATAGGCGTCATCCTGAGCACAGCCGTTTTTCAGGCAGCGAAGGATCCTGCACGCACCCGGCAAAGGGCTCGGGAAGCTCCACACGAGATCCCCTTCGGCTTCGCTCAGGGTAGGCTCTCACCCGGCTGAAGTGCGCCGGGTTTCGGGATGACGCCTCTGAAAAAGGTCCAGAGATCCAAACTGCACGACTACCGAGTAAGCCAGCAGCTTGTATTCCGCCGTCATAGTCTAGTAACTTAGTGGTCTTAATTGCACCGACGCAAACGCGACCGGAAGCGGTCGAACTTCTCCTAAGGACTGAAACGTACGCCATGAAGATCGCCAATAACGTTACGGAACTGATCGGCCATACTCCGCTGGTAAGGCTCAACAGAGTCACGCAGGGGTGCGCCGCCGAAGTGGTGGCCAAGCTCGAAAGCCAGAATCCTCTAGCCAGCGTAAAAGACCGCATTGGCGTCAGCATGATCACTGAGGCCGAGCGGGCCGGCAAAATTCAACCGGGCAAGACGGTGCTCATCGAGCCGACCAGCGGCAACACGGGAATTGGCCTCGCCTTTGTGGCCGCGGTGAGAGGGTACAAACTCGTCCTCACCATGCCCGAGACCATGAGCCTGGAGCGGCGCGTCATGCTGCTCGCTTTTGGCGCCGAACTCGTTCTTACGCCGGGACCGAAGGGAATGAAGGGTGCGATCGCGAAGGCGGAGGAGTTGCGCGCCAGCACTCCGAACAGTTTTATCCTCCAGCAATTCGACAATCCCGATAATCCCAAGATTCACCGGGAGACGACCGGCCCGGAAATCTGGAGCGACACCGATGGCAAAGTCGACTTCCTGATCTCCGGTGTGGGCACGGGCGGAACGCTCACCGGGGTCTGCGAATACATCAAACCGAAAAAACCGTCTTTCAAGGCCGTTGCCGTGGAGCCGGCGGAGAGCCCCGTGCTCTCCGGCGGGAAGCCCGGACCTCACAAAATACAGGGAATCGGCGGCGGATTTATTCCCAAGATTCTGCGCAGAGACTACATCGACGAAGTCATTACGGTAACGAACGACGAGGCAATAGGCATGGCGCGCCGGCTTCCCTTGGAAGAAGGTCTGTTCGTCGGCATTTCCTCTGGCGCCGCGGTGGTTGCCGCTCTGCAGGTGGCGCGGCGTCCGGAAAACGCAGGGAAATTGGTGGTAGCAGTTCTGCCATCGTTCGGAGAGCGCTACCTGAGCAGCATTCTCTTCGAGGAACTTAGAAACCGCGCGCAGCAGATCCCGGTAGCGCAACTGCCGGAGTAGTCTGCCTTAGAAGATGACCTTCAACGCGAATTCTCCAATGCGGGGGTTGTGAGCGCCGTTTGGATGCAGGAAGGTGCTGGCCGTTATGCCATTGCCGGCATCACCGAACACGCACTCCGAAGATCCGGAGTTGAAGTCCAGCCCGCAGGTGCTGTTATCAATCCCGTTCCACTGTGTGTGATTGAAAACGTTGAACGCTTCGGCGCGAAATTCCAACGATACCGATTCGCGTAGGGCAAAGCGCTTAAACAGGCCCATGTCGAAGTTCGTGCGTCGAGGCATGTTCAGCGAGTTGCGGCCAGAATTCCCGAACGTCAGACCAGTTGGAAAATCGTAAGCTGCAGGGTTGAACAGCAGCGACCCCTGAACCCCCGGGACAACGCCGCGGGGTACGTTAGCATGCGGATCGGACACGATGTCGGCGTACGATCCCGAGCCCACTCCATTCGCCACCCCCGCGTTGTCGTAATAGTTCCCGCCGTTGATGATGCTGAAGGGCTCCCCGGTTTGCATGGTGGTGATCCCGGAGACTTGCCATCCTCCCAGAAAAGTCTTCTGCAGGCCCGCAGCATGCTGGAAAATCGGCAAGGTGTAGATGTAGCTGATGGTCAGAATGTGGCGCTGGTCAAAGCTGGAGCTGGCGCGATTCCCGGTGAGATTGTACGAGTCGACAAACGAACTGTCGTACCGGTCCGAAGAATTATCGATCGAGTGGCTGTAGGTGTATGCGAGCGTCAGCTCAAGCCCGCCGGCATTGCGCCGTCCGGACACCTGAAACGCGTTGTAATTCGAGTTCGCACCCCCAATGATGGCGTAAATCGACGTGTATCCCAGAGAGGGGCGCAGCATGTCCGGGTCCACATTTCCGTTGTCCAGGATCGGTATGTTGCCCGCGAGATTGCCGGCATAACCGCACGCCACCGTCAGGTTCAGGAGCGCCTGACCGGTGAAAGGCGTACCGTCGGGAAGCTGATCGGCCGCACAAATTGGATCACTGACCGGCATTCCCACGGGAAATGGATTCTGTGACCGCCGAGTTGCTGGGATCTGATTCCGATCGAGCTGCTGCGACAGATGTGTCCCTTTGCTCCCCACGTAAGCCACCGTGACGAGCGTGTTGCGCACCAGTTCGCGCTGAATGTCCAGATGCCACTGCTGTACGTAGGGCCATTGCGTCTTGGTGGTGATCGAAGTCAGCTGACTGGTGCCGCCGCCCAGCGGAAAGAATTCCGGTGCGCCGATGGCTGAACCGCCGATGTTCGTGTACCCCTGGATGGCCACCTGCACCGGCGCGATAATCAGCGGCGGGTTGCCTTCGAGTGACTCGGTGTTGGCGTCGTTTCCGTTGGCATGCTCGAAGAAAATCCCATAGCCGCCGCGAATGGCCATCTTGCCGTCGCCCTTCGGATCGAAAGCGAATCCAACCCGCGGCGCCGGATTGAACAAATGCCCGCTCATGCAGCTGGAGTGAATTCCGTTCGTCCCACAGTGCACCATGCCGGTAATCGTGGTGATGTCCTGCCCCGGAGCAAACACCAGCGAACCATCGGCGGTTGAGAAGCCAGGCGCGAGCGCCGGATTGTACGCACCAGGGACAAAATTGTAGGCTTGTCCTTTCGCTTCGTAGTAGCTGCCGAACAAGCTGACGCGCACCCCCAAATTCAGCGTTAGCCGTCTGGTGACATGCCAGTCATCCTGCAGGTACGGCTCCAGAACCTTGTAGCGGTTGTAATACCGCGCGTTCTGGTTAGGCTGCGCAAAGCTGCCGATGTCGCCCACCAAGAGATCAGCAAATCCGTTGCCCGTGCTGGTGCCCGACGTATAACTGAACGAGGGACTTCCGGAGAAGCCCAGGTTTCCATTCGGCTCCTCCAGCGCATTCTCGTTTTTCTGCACAGCGGCGAAGTACGCGCCGAATTGCAGGTTGTGATTCCCGATGATCTTCGTCACATTCTCGTGGAAGGAATACACGGGGTTGGAGTTGCTCCACGGCAGGAAACTGGGGTCGACGGCGATATTGCCAAAATTGTTCGGCCCTCCGATGCCAAACGACGGTAGTGTCCCGTTGAAACCATTTTGAAAGAAACCGGTCATGGTCATGCTCTGAGGCCGCGCCCAGGAGTTGTCAGTGTGGAAGTAGTGCAGATGGTTGGCGCCATAGCTGAAGACAAACTCGTTCAGCAGCGTCGGTGAAATCGTATCGCTCAAGCGGGCAACCAAGCTGATTCCCGGACCGTTGATCGCTCCCGGGATGGCGGGAAACGGCGGCGATGACGCTCCGGGGGAAAAAGGGTAGGACTGCTGCCAAGCGTCGTGGGTAAAGTGAAGGCTGGCGTGCAGCTTGGAGTTGATCTCGTCGTCGAGCTTGAACAGCTCCTCGTGCCATCGCATGGGCTGCGGCAGGCTCTCGGTGAGACGATGCCCGGCATTGGGCAAGGGAATATTCGCGATCAACGGGTCCGAATTCGCGTGGTCGATGTAGCTGCCGATGTTGTTGCCGGGAAACCCGTCATAGGCGTTGGGATCATTAGCATCCACCTGATAGGCCGGACAATCGATATTCAGCACTTCTCCGGAAAGCGGTGTCCCGCCGGCCCTTACAAACGGCGTTCCGGGCGCCGGGCATACGTCGCTGAAATTGCCGGCACGCTCTGCCACCGTCGGTACCCACACACCGACGAACGAAGCAGGAACGTTCTCCCGGCGAAACTCCTGTGACCAGAAAAAGAAAAGCCTGTTCTTTCGAATCGGACCGCCCAGCGTATAGCCGAAGTCGTGCTTGTTGTAGAAAGCTTTTTGCGCTCCTGGCTGGTCGAAGTAGTAGTGCGCGTTGAAGGCCTGGTTTCGCAAGAACTCAAACGCTACCCCGTGAAATTGATTTGTTCCCGACTTGGTCACGGCCTCGATTGTGCCCGCGCCGTTGCGCCCATACTGCGCACCGTAGGTGGAAGTCAGCACCCGTACTTCGGCGATGGCGTCGACATTGGGATAAATATTCAGATTGGAATTGCTGCCCGTGTCGAGGACCTCGCCGCCATCGATTTCCCAGTTGTTGAACTCGGTTCGGCCGCCGTTGACAGCGTATGAGACGCTGCCCTGAGGCCCGATAATGCCCGGGTCTTGCCCAGTCTGATTGCTGACACCGGGCACCAGAGTAATGAGCTGCGTAAAGTCGCGCCCATTCAACTCGAGCTGGGTAATCTGCTCGCCAGTGATCGTGCCCGACATTTCCGAGGACTGAGTCTCCACCGCGCCGGCGGCGTTCCCTTCCACCACAATCTCGCTCGTCACCTTGCCCACAAAGAGCGTGGCGTCGACCCGGATCTTTTCGCCAACCCGAAGCACCACCTGCTTGGCCTGATACATCTGGAAGCCCGCCGCCATGACGGTCACGTTGTAAGTTCCCGCCCCCAACGCGGCAATGAGGTAGTTGCCGTCGGAGTTGGACTCAGTAGTGCGCCGCAACCCCGTGGCGGGATTGCTCACCGTGACTTGGGCGCCAGAAACGACTGCTTCCGTGTTATCCCGGATGGTCCCGGTCATCGATCCGGAGGACTGCGCGTTCCCCATCTGCGCACAACACATGCCCGCCAATGCACACGCGAGCTTTAACCTGGAGGACAGTCTTTGGTCCGATTTCATGAGGCTGCTCTTTACGACGGTGCCATCCTTAAGTCGTTTCCAGCTTTAAATCGTTCTCCGGCTCGATAGGATAGGGCTTCCATTTCGCAAAGTACAGCATAAGCATGAGCACCCCGGCGGCAAGGGGGACAACCAGGCCGGTTTTGAGTGCGCCAAAGCGCGTCGAGCAGTAACCGACGAGCCAAGGCAGGCAAGCGCCTCCCAGGTTGGCCATCACGAACATGACGGATCCGGCCCGCGACGCGGCCGCGCCAAATTGCCGCGACAAAAGGGAAATTGTAATCGGGTACACTCCGGAAAGACCGAGTCCCGCGATGCTGGCGCTGACCATGATTCCCGGCATTGTGCTAGTGGACACCAGACCGCCCATTCCGACGCACGCCACCAGGATGCCGCCGCGCGCAATCTTAGTGTCGTCGATCGAACGCAGCAAAAATGAAAGCAGCCAACGCCCGATCATGAGCGACGCGTAAAAAAATGAGGGAGTCATGACCGCGACAGTGCCGCGCACATTCCAGAGGCTCTTGGCGTAGGAGGCAACCCAGCCGCCAACCGCGTTCTCCGTGCCGACGTATAGGAAGAACAGAGCGCAGAGAACCAGAAACGACTTTTCGCTCCAATCGATGGCCGGTGGCGCTTTCTTTGTCCCGGTCCCGGTCCCGATTCCGGTCATCGGATCACGAACGAGTGCAGACGTGGCCATGATCCCCGCTGCAACCAGGAGCATGCATCCCGCGAGCACGCCCAAGAAAACAATCATCACGTTGTGCCGCACCGCTGCAGCCACCAGGAACGGGCAGGCAACGGCGCCCGCGCTCCAGGAGAAGTTCAGCAGATTCAGCGCGGCGCTTCGGCGAACCGGGTTCACTTCTGCGACTAACAGGTTCGCCGCGGGAATCGACACGCCCAGACCAAAGCCATAGGCTGCCACGCAAACCCATCCCAACAGGCTCGAGCCGTGCGGCAGCACGGCCAAGCCCGCCGCCATTGCCAAAAGGCCGGCGTTGATTGCGAAGCGAAAACCCCAGCGCGAAACCAGAATGCCAGACAGAACCACGCCGAAGGTGGAAGCGGCGAATTGAGCCGTGAACAGGGAACCGGCCTGCACATAGTTGAGCGACCAGCGGGCTGACACCCAGGGCAGCGCCGGGCCCAGGAGAACCGTCACGATCCCGATCGGCACAAACGCGGCGTGAGCAGAGGCGGTTAGTATGCGAGAGGACGTGAGGGGCTGCGCGGTTTCGGAGGCAGGCATGTCAACTCGCAGGCGGCAAGCTCCAGGCAGCCGGATTAAGTTAGAGTTTCTCGGTCACTTGATTTCAGCGGCCTTCCCAGTCGATTCCCGAACCACCAGCTCGGGCTCGATTGCAATTTCCGAAGAATCGTCCTTCTTCCCCTCAACCCGCTCCAGCAGCCTTTGGGCGGCAACTTGTCCCATCCGGATCAGCGGCTGGCGGACCGTAGTCAGGCTGGGGAAGTGAAATGCTGCGCCCGGGATATCGTCAAAGCCCATCACGGAAATGTCCTGCGGCACGCGCAGGCCGTGCTCCTGAAAGGCCCGGATAGCACCGATCGCGGAGATATCGTTGTAAGCGAACAACGCCGTGAAAGGCTTCTTGCGCGCCAGCAACTGCTTGGCGAACGGATACCCCAGTTGCGGGGATGGATCGTCGATGTCGATTTGCACGGTAAGCTCAGGATCGATTTCAATGCCGAGCTTCCGCGCCACATCGCAGATAGCTTTCCACCGGTCCTTCGAGTCGGAACTAAGCGGATTTCCCTTCATGAATGCGATACGCCGATGGGACAGGCTCGCCAGATGGCTCAGCGCCAAGAAAGCTGCGCGCTCGTGATCGAGCACAACATTGGTTACGCCCTTCAACTTCCTGTGCCCCGCCACAGCAACCGTGGGCAGAGAGGGCGATTCTTGCAAGGTCGTATCCACAGTGATGATGCCCTCAACGCCACGCTGCACCAACAGATGAAGGTGCCGTTTCAGCATCTCAGGATCGTGGCGGTGGACCACCGTCAGAAAGAAATAGTCCTTCGTCCTCAGATACTCCTCTATTCCGCTGATCACCAGCGAACCGTAGGAGTCGCCGATTTCCTCCGCAACCACTCCGATCGTGAAGGTGCGTTTTTTGCGCAAGGATCGCGCGAAGTAGTTCGGCTGGTAGTCGAGTTCTTTGGCGGCGGCACGAATCCGGTTCTTGGTCTGAAGCGGAATGGAGCGTGCCGACGGGGCATCGTTGAGCACCGAGGAGACGGTGCCGGCAGTAAATCCCAGATGCTTGGCAACGGCCTTCAGTGTAACTACGCGCGGGCCACCGCCTCGTTTCTTGTTTCGCCCCATGAATCCTATCTATGCCGTTTAGTCAATCGTTTCAGTAGCTGATTCTGCAGCGCGGGAATGATTCTATCTCAGAATTATGAACAAGCGAGAATCGCGGCTAAGCATGCGTGTAGCGCTCGCTGTTGGGCTTCGATCCGCTTAGTGCGAAGAACAGGATATAGAGATAGCAGATGACCGGCAGGAAGAAGGCGTGATGAATTCCGATCCTGTCGGCAATCGCCCCCTGCGCCAAGGGGATAATCGCTCCGCCAACGATGGCCATGATCATGATTCCCGAGCCGTCTCCGGTCAGGGGACCAAGCTCCGCCACACCCAGCGTGAAAATGCTGGGGAACATGATGGAATTAAAAAAACCTACCAGGATGATGGTCCACATGGCCGCGTGCCCGGTGCTCAGCATGGATAGGGTAACCAAGGCGGCGGCACAGATTGCGCAAATGCCTAGCAGTCGTCCGGTGCTCATCTTTTGCAGAAGGCCGGATCCAATGAAACGCCCGACCATGGCGCCGCCCCAATAGAAAGCGACGAAACTGGCTGCGACCTTTTCAGTGAGCCCGCCAATCTCGGGTTGGCTGAAGTAGTTCACCAGGAAGCTGCCGATGGAGACCTCGGCGCCGACGTACACGAAAATGGCGATCGCGCCGAAGATCAGGTTCGGATGCCTCCAGATCGAATCGTTCACCTTTTCGCCCACTTTGTGCTGAGCGTGTTCGATCTTCGGCAGCTTGAAACTACCGATGGCCACGGCCAGAACTACGAGCGCAATACCCAAGCCGACATACGGCGTCTTGACCGTCGCCGCTTCGTGCAAGCGATAGGCCTGCAGAGCATCGGGCACCAGTGCGCGTATTTCCTCTATGGTCTTCGGGGCGGCGCTGAGAATTAGGAGACCCCCGAAAAAAGGAGCTAGGAAAGTGCCGAGGGAGTTGAATGCCTGCGTCAAATTCAGGCGGCTCGATGCGGTCGAGGGTTTACCCAGGACTGTCACGTAGGGATTGGCCGCAACCTGAAGGCAGGTGATACCAGCGGCAAGCACAATCAGAGCGACCAGGAACAGGGGGTACGACGGGACGCTGGCGGCCGGAACAAATAGGAAGGCGCCTAGGCCCATGGTAAGCAGGCCCACTACCATCGAACGCTGGTAGCCAATCCAGTCAATGATCCTGGCCGACGGGATGGAGAAGAGGAAATACGCTCCAAAGAATGCGAACTGAATCAGCATGACTTGCGTGTAATTCAGGTCGAAAATCGATTTCAGGTGGGGGACAAGAATGTCATTCAGGCAGGTGAGGAAACCCCACATGAAAAATAATGTGGTCACTACCGTCAGGGGTACCGCATACGAGTTGGATTCGTCGAAAGACGATGTGGTGGTGGTAGAACCGCCCGGGGTTGCTATTGCCATGAGTTTGATATCCCCTTGCCAAAGTTCAACCTAATCGATTTGGGCATCATAGCATCGCGGACCGGCTGTGCGGGCTGGTGTTCTCACCTCCGCGAGGTGGGGCAGGGGTGAGCGGACCTCCGCGACAATACTTCGGCTCGGTTTTGAGACAAAACGGGAGACTATTGCTGGGGCTGGATTTTCACCAACCAATTCGCCGGCTCGGGAAGGATCGCAAACCTGGGAATCTTGCCCCGCACCATCGCGACTTCATCGCAGCAATGAAATCTGGGGCAGACATGGCAGTCTTTGTAGATCTTGTCGGGGAGGTCGTCGCGCTGTGCGACCTGAAATCCCTGGCGTGCGAAGAATTCGGGGCTGCGCGTGAACAGACATATGCAATCCACCCGATGCCTTTTGGCTTCGGCCATCAGCGCCTTGACGAGCCGTCCGCCTCCTCCGTTCCCCTGCGCCCACGGCGCAACGGTGATGGAGCGAATCTCGGCCAGGTGGGTTCCGTAGAGATGCAGTGCGCCGCAGCCGATGATGCGGCCCTCATTCTCCAGAACTACAAAATCCCGCACGTTCTCGCAAATCTCCGCCAGCGTTCGTGGCAGCAGTGTGCCGTCCCCTGAATACCCGGCGATCAACTCGTGAATGGGTTCCGCATCCGGCAGAATGGCTTTACGCGTGCGCATGGACCTCCTCGCGAAGGGAGAGGATTTTCTTTCTCGCGCTGGCGATGGCCTGCCGGACGCGGGCGGGCGCAGTGCCGCCGGGAACATCGTGAATAGCCAAGACCGAAGCCAATTTCAGACAATCGTGAAAATCCGCGTCAAATGCAGGATTCAGGGCGCGCAGATCCTCCAGGGACAGATCGTGAAGCTCGCAACCTTTGTCGAGACACAGCTTTACCAGCTTGCCGATCTGCTCGTGCGCGAGGCGGGAAGGAACACCGCGTTGGACCAGATACGTGGCCGCCGCCCAGGCGTTCATGAAACCGGATTCCGCAGCGTCATTCATGGCGGCGTGATTGAACTCCGCTGCTTTTATCCATCCGGTAACGAGCGGTAGGAGCGAGAGCATCGTGTCGGCGCTGTCGAACAGCGGTTGCTGCGTTTCCTGCAGGTCTTTGTTGTAAGCCAACGGCAAGCCCTTCAACGTAACCGTGAGCGCGGTTGCATTTCCAACCATGCGCCCCGTCTTGCCGCGCACCAGTTCCAGCAGGTCCGGGTTCTTTTTTTGCGGCATTGCGCTGCTGCCCGTGGAATAAGCCTCTGGCAGCTGAACGAAACTGAACTCCTGTGTGGAGAACAGGATCATCTCTTCGGCCCAGCGGCTCAAGTGCAGCGCTGGAAACGATAGCGCCTGGACGAACTCGAGGACGAAATCGCGGTCGCTGGTGGCGTCGATGCTGTTGGCGGTGGGAGCGTCAAAGCCGAGTGCATCGGCCATGAAGGAGCGATCGAGCGGCAGTGTCGCTCCGGCCACAGCACCCGAGCCCAGAGGGCAAAGGTTCATGCGCTTTCTGCAATCCGCGAAGCGATCCGCATCGCGCAAAAACATCTCGACGTATGCCATCATCCAATGCGCGACGAGCACAGGCTCCGCGCGCTGCAGGTGCGTATAGGCCGGCATGGCGTCCGTACCCGCCTGTTCCGCACGATCCGTCAATACGCCGCACAGTTCCGCTAGCTGCGCCTGCAACCCGTCAATCGCTGCCCGCAAGAACAAGCGCAAGTCGGTTGCGATCTGCTCGTTGCGGCTCCGCCCGCTGTGCAGTTTGTACCCAAGCTCACCGATTAAAGCGACCAGCTGCTTCTCGACGAAGTGATGGACATCTTCAGCCTCGTCGTCCTGCAGAAACGCCGGTGACGCGGCTGCTGACTCACCGATCCGCTGGAGCCCCTGAAGAATGTTGATCAGTTCCTCGGCGCTCAGAATTCCGGCATTCTTCAGTGCACGCGCATGCGCGCTGCTGGCGGCAAGCTCATAGGTGAGCAGCCGGCGGTCGAAGTCGAACGACCGCTGCCAGCGTTCGAATTCCGGATCCAGCGGCTGGCGGAATCGCCCCGCCCACATCTTCATCTCGCAACCTCCACACGAGCCTGCGCCCGCGAACGCGCCGGCAGCCCGAGAATCCGGATGAAGCCGGCGGCATCCTTTTGATCGTAACTGTCGCCCATGGTGAAGGAGGACAGATCGGTGCGGTACAGCGAATAGTCGGACTCGCGGCTCACCACCGAAACGTTCCCTTTGTACAGCGAGAGCGTCACGCTTCCCGTAACTTCTTTCTGCGTGCTGTCGACAAAAGCATCGAGTGCTTCACGGAGCGGAGTGAACCACAGGCCGTAGTAGACGAGTTCGGCGTACTTCAGCCCAACCTGCTGCTTGAAGTGCGCAACTTCGCGCTCCAGGCACAACGCTTCGAGTTCACGATGCGCCGTGATCAACAACGTTCCTCCGGGCGTTTCGTAGCATCCGCGCGACTTAATCCCCACGAACCGGTTCTCTACGAGATCCACGCGGCCGATCGCGTTACGCGAGCCAATCTCGTTAAGCAACTCGACCACCGAGACGGGACCGAGTTCCATGCCATTGACGGAGACCGGAATTCCTTTCGCAAAGCCAATCTTCACTTCTTCTTCGTGATCCGGCGCTTCTTGCGGAGAACGAGTGAGTTGCCAGGTGGTGGAGAGAGGAGCGTTCGCTGCATCTTCGAGTTCTCCGCCTTCATGGCTGATGTGCCATAGATTGCGGTCGCGGCTGTGAATTTTCTCCCGGCTCGCGGCCACAGCAATACCGTGCTGCTCGGCGTAGTCAAGACAATCCTCGCGGGATTTCAGTGCCCATTCGCGCCACGGCGCAATGATCTTCAGCTCGGGAGCAAGCGCTTGATAGGCCAGCTCGAAGCGCACCTGGTCATTGCCTTTTCCCGTGCAACCGTGCGCTACCGCGGTCGCTCCTTCACGCAGCGCGACCTCGACCTGATGTTTCGCGATGACGGGCCGCGCCAGCGACGTGCCCAGTAGATACTTGTGCTCGTAAACCGCGCCGGCCTTGAGCGCGGGAAAAACGTATCCAGTCAAGAATTCTTCACGCAAGTCTTCCACCACCACTTTGTCAGCGCCCGTGGCGTACGCCTTGGCAACGACCGCTTCGATGTCGTCTTCCTGGCCTACATCGCCCACCATGGCGATGACGTCGTAAGCATAGTTTTCCTTCAGCCACGGAATGATGATCGAGGTGTCGAGGCCGCCGGAATAGGCGAGCACAACTTTTTCAGGCATGAGCGCTCCTTGCGGGCAGGCGATCGCCGCCACCCAGCAGCAGATACAGAATGGCTTTTTGCACGTGCAAGCGATTCTCCGCCTGCTCGAAAATGACGGAATGATCGGAATCCATCACCTCATCGGTGACTTCCTCGCCGCGATGCGCCGGCAGGCAATGCATGAACACGGCATGGGGCGCAGCTTTGGTCATGAGTTCGGCGTTGACCTGATAGGGCGGGAAGATTCTGCTCCTCTTCTGGGCTTCGTGTTCCTGGCCCATGCTGGCCCAAGCGTCGGTGTAAACCGCGTCTACCCCGGCAACGGCCTCATGGGGATCGGTGAGCAACTGAATGCTGGCACCGGTTTCGTCCGCGATCTCCAGTGCCTCGGCGACGATCTGAGGAGTCGGACGATAGTTGGCTGGCGTCGCGATGCGAATCGACGAGCCCAGGCATGCACAGGTGAGCATCAGCGAATGCGCGACGTTGTTGCCATCGCCCACATAGGCAAGGGTCACGTCTTCCAGATCACCGAAGCGTTCCAGCAGCGTGAAGTAGTCGGCCAGAGCCTGGCAGGGATGCTCCAGGTCGCTGAGCGCATTGATTACCGGGACGGAGGAGTGCTCCGCCATACCTTCGATGGTTTCCTGCGCAAAAGTGCGCAGCACAATCACGTCCACCCAGCGCTCGAGGTTATGCGCGATGTCGCTCAACTTTTCGCGCGCACCAAGCCGCTCCTGGGTCTGGTCCACAAACATCGCGCTGCCACCCAGGCTGGCCATTCCCGCCTCGAACGTCAGGCGGGTTCGCAGAGACGGCTTTTCGAAAAACATGACCATTTGTTTGCACGTGAGCGCTCTGCGAAAGTCGGCCGGATGCGACTTCATGACTCCCGCCAGATGCAGCACTGCCTCCACGCCGCTGGGGCCGAGATCGCGTGTCGACACGAGATCAGGACACCAAAAGACTTGTGGCACTCCCGCCGGAGCGGTCACCGAAATTCTTTTTTGTAATGGACTGTTCAACTCTGACTCCTTGTTCTGAAACTTGGTTGCCGACTGCTGCCTGAAGCGCGGCGCTGGGTTGTTCATGGGCACGTCACCTCCGTCCCATACGACAATTTGGCGAGGAAGAATTGGGGCAGGATTTCCGCCTCGGCCGCGGGAAAAATTCTCACCCTCGCCACACCTTGCCTCAGCGCCTGCTTACATGCCTTTAGCTTGGGCAACATGCCGCCGCTGATGACCGAGCCGGCTGCCAGATCAGCTGCCTGCTCCGTGCTCAACCACGGGATCACCGCACCCTCGGCGTCCTTCACCCCAGGCACATCCGTCAGGAAAATGAGAGCGTCCGCATGGCAAGCGGTAGCGCAGGACGCGGCCATTTCGTCGGCGTTTACGTTGTAGTATTCGCCGTCTGCGCCTAATGCCAACGAAGCCAGCACCGGGATGCCTCCCTGCTGCCAGATGGCTTCTATCCAGCAGGGTTCCGCGGAACAAATCTCGCCCACGAATCCCAAGTCGCGCCCCTGGACAAACTTCTTGCGCGCGCGAAACGTCATGCCATCGCCGCCACAGAATCCAATCGCCGGCATTCCAGCGGATTGAATCGCCGCCACCAGCTTCTTGTTGACGACTCCCGCCAGCACCATCAGTGCCACATCGCGAGTCTCCGTATCGGTAACGCGGAGCCCATCGACGAATTCGCTTTTCTTCCCGAGCTGCTGGAGGGCACGAGTTAGCACTCTGCCTCCGCCGTGCACCACCGCCACATGGTGGCCGTCCTGCGCCAATTCGGCAATCGCCCGCGCGCACTTGCGCAGCGTGGATGGATCTTCGAGCGCCGCTCCTCCGAGCTTGACCACAATGGTCACTGCAGACCGTCCTCCTCGTGCCAGCCGTACATTAGATTCATGTTCTGCACCGCCTGTCCCGCCGCGCCCTTGAGCAGGTTATCCACACAGGAAACCAGCACCAGACGCAGACCGTCTTCCGCCAGGCAAAACCCCAGATCACAGTAGTTGGTGTGCAGCGAAAACTGCACCTGCGGCAGATTGGGTGGCGCGAAAATCCGTACCCAGTGCTTCCCTGCGTAGAAGGAACGAATGCAAGACTCGACCTCTGCCGCTTTCATTTCCCGGCTGAGGTGCACGTAGATCGTAGAAAGAATTCCGCGCGGAATAGGCAGCAGGTGTGGAACGAAGGTTAACTCCGACACCCCCAGTCCAAGCTGCTCCGCGATCTCTCCCACGTGCCGGTGGTTGAACACCGAGTAAGCTGAGAGATTGTCGGCCACCGAAACATAATGCGTGCGCGTGTTTAGCTCCTTGCCCGCTCCCGATACGCCTGACTTCGAATCGGACACGATTCCGCGCTGGCGATCTACGAGGCCGGCTTTGAGCAAAGGCGCCAAGGCCAGGATCACCGAGGTCGCATAGCACCCGGGGTTGGCTACCAGGTCCGCGCTCGCGATGCGATCCCGGTTGAGTTCGGGCAAGCCGTACACCGCTTTCTCCGTGAGTTCCGTCGCAGCAACCGAATCCGAATCCTCAAACGCATAAATCGCCCTGTTCTGCGCCTGTTTCAGCCGCCACGCGCCACTCAAGTCGATCACCCGTAGTCCGTGGGTAAGGGCTTCCGGGACTAGACGACGAGAGGTTTCGTGCGGAGTAGCGAGAAAAAGCAGTTGCACGCCTTGCGACTTCAACTCATTCCACGAAAGCAGCTGCAGGGGATAGCCTCCGTTGCCCGACAACGCAGGGAACACTTCCGCCAAATCCTTTGCCCCATTGCTGCCCGCGTCACGCTTCAGCAACGTCGGCTTATCTAGCCGGGGATGGCGCGTCAAAAGGCGCGTCAACTCGAGCCCGGAATAGCCGGTGGCTCCCAGCACTGCGCTTTTGAACTTGGCGGACATTTAATCGAGCATCCCTAACCCAGCATTCCCTCGATCCAGACGGCCAGCCTCCTGGCTTGGGCCTGGTCTGGACAAATAATCAAGATGGTGTCGTCCCCTGCGATGGTGCCAACCACTTCCGGTAACTCCTGTCCATCCAGGGCTGCCGCCACCGGCTGCGCGCTTCCCACGATCGTTTTCACGACCAGCAGGTTCTGCGCCACGCGCACGTCGAGCACAAACTCGCGCACCAACCGCTGCACCGGAGGTAAGGTCAGACCCGCAGCGCCTTCGCCCTGAGGCAAGGCGTAACCGGCGGCCGTCTTCCCGAGGTTGAGCTCGTGGACGTCGCGCGAAAGCGTGGCCTGCCCCACCTTGAAGCCGCGCTTGCGCAGTGCCTTTTGCAAATCCTCCTGGCTGGCTACGGGCCCCTGCCTCAAGGATTCCAACAGCGCTCTCTGCCGCAAGGTCTTATTCATCATGAATATTTATTCACCATGATGAATAAATATTCTTGTAGGGTACAGGGTGCAGCGGGAATGTCAAGAAAAAACTCCCCCAGCCCGTAACTTCCAGGGAGCCCGGATGGCGCCAGCGGAGTCGGGCCAGCCTTGGCCCGGAATGCGGAGCAGACTGGAATCCTTGTTAGACTACGTGCGGTTTTGAGCAGCGCCGCCAGTCGACACCCAGGAGCGCCCCATCGATGAACCACCGGCCAACTTTGCTTGCCGAATTGATTGCGGAATTTCTCGGAACCCTCGTTTTGATCCTCTTCGGCGCTGGAGTTGGCGCCATGGTTGTCCTGTTTCCCGCGAGAAATCCCGGCGAGACCATTCACGGCGGTTACACCAACATCACGCTGGGCTGGGGCCTCGGTGTCACGATGGGCATCTACGTGGCGGGAAAGGTGTCCGGTGGGCATTTGAACCCGGCGGTCACGCTGGCCCTGGCCGTGTTCCGCGGCTTTTCCTGGCGCAAGGTGCTGCCCTACTCGATCGCGCAGACGGCTGGAGCATTCGTTGCCGCGGCCATCGTGTACTGGAATTATCTTCCCGCCTTCCATCAGGCCGATCCCCACCTGGAGAAGACCGCCGGGGTGTTCACCACCTTCCCTGCCTTTCCGGGGTTGCCTCAGGCCGGATTTCTGGATCAGGTCATTGGCACCGCCTTGCTTGTGCTTCTGGTGCTGGCCATCGCCGACGAGTTCAACGCTCCTCCCGGCGCGAACCTTGCGCCCGCGATGATCGGGCTCGTGGTCGTCGCGATCGGCATGAGTTTCGGAGGGATGCACGGCTATCCCATCAATCCCGCGCGCGACTTGGGTCCCCGCCTGTTCACCGTCGTGGCCGGGTTCCGCAACAATGGCCTGACCGACGGCGAAAGGGTGTGGTGGGTGCCCGTGGTTGCTCCGCTGGTCGGCGGACTTGCCGGAGCCGCTCTGTACGACTTTGGCATTCGGCGCTTCTTGCACCCCGGCACCGGCTCCCACGAGAAAGGAAACTGAGGAGGCCTCTTGCGCTACGTTCTCGCACTCGATCAAGGCACAACCAGTTCCCGAGCCATATTGTTCGATCAGAGCGGAGCCGTCCGGTCCCTGGCCCAGCGGGAGTTCAACCAGATCTTTCCGCAGCCCGGATGGGTGGAGCACGATCCCGAAGAGATCGCAAGCTCGCAAATTGCAGTCGCCCTCGAAGCCCTGGCTCAAGGCCACGCACACGCGAGCGACGTAGTAGCGATCGGCATCACCAACCAGCGCGAGACCACCATCGTCTGGGATCGACAGACCGGGAAGCCCGTCCACAACGCCATCGTCTGGCAGGATCGCCGCACAGCTGTCTTTTGCGATCAGCTCAAAACCGAGGGTTACGAAAGCTCGATTCAGCAAAAGACCGGCTTGTTGATCGACGCATATTTTTCCGGCAGCAAGATTTCCTGGATTCTGGAGCATGTGCCGGACGCCAGAAAACTGGCAGAAGCAGGCCGCCTGGCATTCGGCACCGTGGATTCATGGCTCGTTTGGAAGCTAACTGGGGGAGGAGCACATATCACCGACCCCAGCAACGCGTCGCGCACCATGCTTTTCGACATCCACGCGGGACGCTGGGACCGCAACCTTCTCAATCTGTTTCGAGTCCCGGAATCGATGTTGCCGGTCGTACGGACATCCAGCGAAGTCTATGGCGAGGTGAGTTCCGTGCCCGGCCTCAACGGCATCCCCATCGCCGGGATTGCCGGCGATCAGCAGGCGTCGCTCTTTGGCCAACGATGCGTGCGCCCCGGCCTGACCAAGAACACATACGGAACCGGCTGTTTCATGCTGCAGAACACCGGGACCCGGGCTGTCCCTTCTTCAAATCGACTGGTAACCACCGTGGCGTGGAGAATCGGGGACACAACCGAATATGCATTGGAGGGCAGCGTCTTCGTGGGCGGAGCCGTCGTCCAGTGGCTGCGCGACGGCCTGGGGCTGATTCAAAAATCCGCCGACGTAGAATCTCTCGCCAACTCCGTCCCTGACAATGGAGGCGTCTATTTCGTCCCCGCGTTCGTGGGTCTCGGCGCGCCGCACTGGGACCCCTATGCCCGCGGCTCCATCTTCGGCCTCACTCGTGGCAGCACGGCAGGTCACATCGCGCGCGCCGCGCTCGAAAGTATCGCCTACCAGGTAGCGGATCTGCTGGAATCGGTCCAGCGAGACACCGGCGCTCCGTTGAGAGAACTGCGCGTAGATGGCGGAGCGTCGGAGAACCACAGCCTGATGCAATTCCAGGCTGACCTGCTCGGGGTTGCGGTGGTGCGTCCTGCCCTCAGCGAGACGACCGCGCTTGGCGCCGCCTACTTGGCCGGACTCGGCGTCGGTTTTTGGCGGGGAGTGGAGCAGATTGCGGCCTTACAGCCCGAAGTACGAAGGTTTGAACCTCGGATGCCGCCCCCTCAGGTAGCATCACTGCGCCGGCGCTGGACTGAGGCTGTGGCGCGGGCCAAGTCGTGGGAAAACAGCGGCGAAACTACTCCTTAGCGGTCGCGCTGCGGCTCGATCACTTGCAGAGTAAGTTTCCCCGCGCGCGGCACGACCGAACCACGTCACACGAACCGACTTTGCTTGAATCACGTTATCGGCTCAGTTCCGCGATGAATACTCCGAACGGATCCAGCGAAACCTCGTCTCCCTTCACTTTCGACTTGCCCGTCGCCACAAGGCTTTTCGCTGAGGAGAACCCGTTGCGCTTCAGCTCGAAATTTACCTTCTGCGGCGACCCTGACATATTCAACGCGACCAACACCACTTGGTCTTTGTAGACGCGCAGGTAGGACAGCACGTTGGGATCACTCTCATTGAGAGGCGTGTAGTTTCCATCCAGCAGCGCCTGATTCGTGTGCCGCAGCTTTAGCACGTTCTTATAAAACTCCAGGACAGATTTTGGATCCTTCGATTCCGCGGCGACGTTGTGAGTCTTGTAGGTCGGAGGCACGGGAAGCCAGGGCGTTCCGGTGGAAAACCCGGCGTTAACACTGCCGTTCCACTGCATGGGCGTGCGCTCACCATCACGCCCTTTCTCTTCGGGCCATCCTCTGCGGCCAATGGGATCTTTCACATCCTCCTTGCGGGTGGGGGGCGTGGTTTTCATTCCGATCTCTTCCCCGTAGTACATGATCGGGGTTCCGCGCAGGGTCAGATAAAGACCCGCCATCAGCTTCGCAATCTCATCGTTGTGCTGGCCGTCGCCGTAGCGGTCGTAGGATCGCACGATGTCGTGATTGCTGATGACAAACGTGGGCCAGCCAGAAGCCGCATCCACCGCCGCAATCTGCTTGCGAAATTCCGCCGCTGAAAGTTTATTCACGTTGGTGAAAAGAAAATCCATGGGCAACTGCAGTTCGTTGTTGCCTTGTCCGTAGTAGCGGTTCAACTCCGCGATATCCGCGGTCCAGGTCTCACCGATCAACACCGCGTTGCTTTCATCTGCCACCGAGCGCAGTCCGCGCAACACATCATGCACTTCGGGCAGCTTGGTGTTGTATTTATCTTGTTCGATGGGATCGCCGAACTTGTTCTTTCCGGGACGGAGAATAGGGTTGTCATGCAGGTCGGGATCCTCGAAAAGCGTGTCCACCGCGTCCAGCCGGAATCCCGCCACGCCGCGCTTGTACCACCAGCGAGTCACATCGAACATCGCGTCTTTCACGGCCGGGTTGCGCCAGTTGAGATCCGGCTGCTCGGCATAAAAGTAATGGTAGTAAGACTGGCCAGTTGCCGGATCGAATTTCCACGCCGATCCCCCGAAGGTCGAGACCCAGTTGTTTGGCGGCTCTCCCGGTCCCTTGCCATCGCGCCAGATGTACCAGTCGCGGTGTTCCGACGTGCGCGACGATTTCGAGTCCAGAAACCATTTGTGCTGATCCGAAGAATGATTGACGACGAAATCGAGGATGATGTGAATGCCGCGCTTCTTGGCCTCACTGGCCAGAACGTCAAAGTCGGCGAGCGTTCCATACATCGGATCGATGTTCTCGTAATCGGAGACGTCGTAGCCGAAGTCCACCTGCGGCGAGGGAAAGCATGGCGAAATCCAGATCGCATCCACGCCCAGGTCTTTCAGATAGTCCAGCTTGGATGTGATGCCCTTCAGGTCGCCGACGCCGTCGTTGTTGCTGTCGGCAAAGCTGCGCGGGTAAATCTCATAGAACACCGCATTCTGCCACCATTGGTGGCCTTCTGCATCCACGGCGTTGGCTGAGGTCTGAGCGGCGCCAGTCAGCCACGACACGCAACAAAATAAGCACAGTATTACTGCCCATCTCATGCTTTTCTTCATAAATAGGCTCTCCATCCAAACTTTGTGATTGCGCAATCCGCTCCCGAGAATGGCGGGTTTTGTACTGCAGAGCTTAAGTGTTCTCTTCTTGTCGCGAAATGTCTAGGGCTTGCGAAAATGGAGAAGCAGGGTACGGCGCACATACTCCTCGCCCGCGCCCTTCGGCATCTGGACGCTGATGTTGCCCTGCTTGGTGAGAACCGCGCCTTCTACCGAGGCGATCTGTCCAGGATTCCAGACTCCAAGTTCATACCCCGCGCCAGGCAAGCCTGAAACTTCAACCGTAAGCTGATTCCGCAGAGAATTCCACGACTCCGAGATAACGCGCAGGCCTCGGCTCGTGCTCCCCAGCGAAGGAAGTTCGTTCGCCAGCGCCAACCCAAAATCGTTCTTCGTGCGGATGACCACGCTGTTTGGTCCGCCATAGATGGGAAAGCGCACCGACACGTGCTGATCCTCGCCGTTGGGCTGCACTTTGAAGGGCAGCGGGCGGCCGTTCATTTCCACGGACACAATTTGTGTTCGCAGGCTGAATGCCGGAGAGAACTCCACCCAGCAGTCTCCCGCGCCAGCTCGTTTTACCTCGAGCCCAGTACTGTCAGCCGTCTTGCGATATTGAAAGTCGACCGTGACGGCCCCAACCTGAACGTGGCGCATCGCAAACGACGTCCAGTCTGCGGGCACATGCGGAGCCAGCGTGATCTGGTGATTTACTGGATCAGTCTGCAATCCGAACAGGCCTCGCAGAAGCGGGCTCACCACCATGGCCGCCGACCAGATCTGATGCGGCGAACTCGTGGCGAAGGACTGGTAGTAGTCGCCCGACAGAACTTCCGTGTCGTGACCCAGGGATCCGTCGAGCGTCAAAAGAGCATTCGCTCGCAGATTCGAATATGCGGGAAGTGCCCGATGATAGCGGTATTCGCCCACCGATGCCCATCCGGTGAACAGCGGCCACACCGCTCCGTAGTGATAGCCCGAACCGTCGTAGAGTTTCGAATGCGAGGAGATGATGCGCATCCCCCAATCGGTTTGCTGATCGGCGTCGGCCAGCTGCGTGATCATTTCTTCGGCATGCGCTGCCTCCGGCAGTCCAAACCACATGGGCACAGTAGCCAGCACGCTGGGCTCATCGATTCGCTGATTGTTTTGATTCAACGCAAACGAGTACGTCTTTTTCTCCGGGGACCAAAATATTTGATCGAGGGCCAGCTTTTGGCGGTCGAATTCTGTCGCCAACTCTTGCCGCACGTCATCTTTGCCCACGATTCCAGCAAGATTGGAAAGCGCATGCAAAGCCTCCACGCCAAGGCCGCTCTGGTAGTACTCGTTCTTCACGGGAAGCAGCGGACCGCCTTCCACCCAGCCATGTCCGACTCCGGCATTCTGTGCAAAACCCTGCACATCATAAGTGGATCGCAGAAACTGATAAGCCTTCCAAACGCTGTCCCACTTTTCGCGCGCGAAAGCCACGTCTCCGCTCTGCGTCGCATAATCGTTCATCGCGATGATGAACAACGGAGTCGCGTCCGCGGAAGCGTAGCCATAGGGAAAATCCTTGAACCAGGAAACGAAGCTCGCTCCCTGGGCAATCTCGTGCGGAATCTTGCCATCTTCGCGCTGATACTTGCTGATGAACTCCAGCGCCGTACGGGTGGTGGCGTAATCTCCGGCGGCGTTCAGCGCGAAGGAAGTCCACAGCGAGTCGCGGCCGAAAAACCAGGCGAACCCTGGACGCTGGCTCACCCCCGAAGTTCGATACCCCGCAACCAGCCCCGTGCCCAGATAAGGATTGCTCACCAGTCCCTGAATGACGCTGATGCGCGCCCAGTCGTAGGTCCGCTGCAAAGCTGGGTCAGGCAACTCCAGGCTAACGGTATGCGCAAGATAGTCGCGATAGTACTGGGCGGAATCGCGCTGCAAATCTGCATACGACGCCGCGAGATGCTCATAGGTCTTCTGCGCCTCGTCGCGGCCCGCAACCGAAGCTGTAATTACCAGAAGCTTTGTTTCTCTTCCCTTCTGCGTCACGCCCAGGCGAACCGACGTTTCATTGGACGACGAGTAATTCGTCTCGTAGGCAAGATGAGCGCTCTCGGCCGTAGGGGAGCCCACCAGCGCAGCGAACTTCCGGGTCTCTTCGCCAAAAATGACTTCCCGATGAGCCGCGTTCCATTCTTCAAACGTGCCGCCGACTGCCGCGGGCCATTCCAGGGCAAAGTCGCCCACGAATCCAGCCTCTATTTCCAAAGGCTGTTCGGTTTCAACATCCAACACGATCACCGCGCCCGGCTCGTGCACGGGAACGAAGAGGGTTTCAGTGACGCGGAACGAATCCCCGGCATAGAGCAATGTAGCGGATTCGGGGCGGACCGTCAGGGTGCGGGCGAGGCTTTCGGCAGGGATGGCGCGGTTCGATACATGGAAGGTCAGGTGAAAATCGCGGAAGATTTTGAGCGGATAAACCCACGCTTCAATCCGGCCGGACTCATTGCCGAACAAGCCAGCGCGCGTCCCGACAACTGGAAGAAACTCCCAGGTGCGCACCGGTCGCGACAGTTCCAGAGATTCAGGCGCTTGCTGGGCCCGCGAGCACTGAATCGAGAAAACTAGCGCGGTGAGGACGGAGAAGAGGAAGCCGACAACAGGCGGGTAGCAATGTCGTTGCTGCGTACCATGGAGCAAAGGAAGTGCGGGATTTCGATCAACCCACTTCCCGCCGGAGCTTGCAAAGTGAGGGTTCACTGAATATAAGAATTAGGGGCGAATTCTAGCACGAGCCGAGCGGGCCAGGTACTCAACCTCTTGTCCTCTTCACGCCGCGTATTCATTAAATCTCTCAGCCGATCAGGCCTGATCTTGTCGCTGGAAAGCATCCTGAGCATGGCGTCTCCACGCTGGCTGCGAGCGACCTCCGGGCCAGACAAGAACACCGATTCCAAACCAGATCATCCCGAAAGCAACGACCTCGGCGTGAGTTTCTTGAATGTGGCTCGCGAGTCTGGCCTCAACGTGAAGACTATTTTCGGCGGAGAACACAAAAACAAATACCTGCTGGAAACGACTGGCTGTGGCGTCGCTTTTTACGACTACGACAACGACGGCTGGCTCGACATTTTCCTGGTGAATGGCTGGCGGCTTGAAGGGTTTCCAGCGGGCAGCGAGCCCTTCTCACATCTTTTTCGCAATAATCGCGATGGCACTTTCACCGATGTCACGACCAAGGCCGGCGTCGCGCACTCCGGCTGGGGACAAGGCGTTTGCGTCGGCGACTACGACAACGACGGCTGGGACGATCTGTTCGTCACCTACTACGGGAAGAACATTCTCTATCACAACAACGGCGATGGCACGTTCACCGACGTCAGCCAGAAAGCGGGTGTGGCCGGCAAAGGCACGCGCTGGAACACCGGGTGTGCGTTTGTGGACTACGATCGTGATGGCCGCCTCGATCTCTTCGTCGCCAACTACATCGACATGGATCTGGCCACCGCGCCCGTACCGGAGTCGGGGCCTTGTCTTTACAAGGGCGTACTGGTCGCGTGTGGTCCGCCCGGTCTGCAGGGCGGAAAGAATCTCCTCTACCACAACAACGGTGACGGAACGTTTACCGACGTTTCCGAGGCAGCGGGAATCTTCCGCGCGAATGGCACGTATGGCTTGGGCGTACTCACGGCCGATTTCGATAATGACGGCTGGCCTGATATCTACGTGGCCAACGATTCCACTGCCAGCGCGCTTTATCACAATAAGAAGAACGGGACCTTCGAGGACGTTGCGATCGAGGCGGGGTGCGCCCTCAGCCCTGACGGAAAGCCGCAAGCCGGGATGGGCGTTTCCGCGGCAGACTACGATCTGGATGGCAACCTCGACCTGGTCAAAACCAACTTCGCCGGCGACACGCCTTCGCTCTATCACAACCAGGGCGGCGGCAACTTCGAGGACGCAACCTTCGCCGCCGGACTGGGAGCGCACACGCAATTCCTCGGCTGGGGTTGCGGCTTCTTCGATTTCGACAACGACGGCTGGCCTGACATCCTGATCTGCAACGGCCACGTCTATCCCGAAGTCGAACAGTTGAAGACCGAGGCCGGTTATCCTCAGCGCAAACTCCTCTACCACAATCTGCACAACAGCCATTTTGCAGATGTTTCTTTTCAGGCGGGAGCGGGAATCTCAGACCCAGCTCCGTGCCGGGGCTGCGCCTTCGGTGATTTCGATAACGATGGCGACATCGACGTAGTGGTGAACACGGTCAACGACTATCCGCAGCTCCTGCGCTGCGATTCTAAGCTGGACAATAACTGGATCAAAGTGCGCACGATCGGGACGAAGTCGAATCGCAGTGGCATTGGAGCGCGCCTTAAATGCACGACGCATATCCCCGGTGAGACGAAGCCCCACCAGCAAATCGATGAAGTACGCAGCGGCGGCAGCTATATTTCGCAGAACGATCTGCGCGTCCACTTCGGGCTGGGGAAGGCCGAGAAGGTTGAAGTGCTCGAAATCCGCTGGCCCAGCGGCCAGGTTGATACGCTGAAGGATGTGAAGGCGAACCAGTTGATCTTTGTGAAGGAAGGCGAGGGCATTGTCCGCACGATGCAGTTTCAGAAAAATCCAAAGTCGCCGAAATAGCGAGCAGGTCAAGGCTTCTTCGCATCCGCCGCTACTGCTGCCCCCGTTCCCTCTTTCACTGTATGGATTGCGTCTACGCTCAGGTTCGTGAATCGCTCCGCCAATCCGCTTGGCCAGTGAATTTCGACCCATTCGATCTTTGTGGCCAAGCCCAGTCCGAAGTGCACTCGCATGTCGCTGTTGGAAATGTAGCTGGAACCGCTGCGCACCTCGTTCACCAGAACGCGGTTCGCCGTCTTGACCACAACCCGTGCCCCGATGCCATCGCGATTCGATTTCGTTCCCTCGGCGCGAACTGCAATCCAATGATTCGCTGTGCGAATCTGATTCACCAGCAGGCTGGGCGCAGCATTCATGTTGCTGATCACTACCGACATCCTGCCATCGTTCCACAGATCTCCCACTGCCAGCCCACGAGACGAGGCTGCAGTCGTAACGCCCGCTCCGGCCGATGACGATATGTCGGTGAACGTGCCGTCTCCGTTGTTGTGATAGAGGATGCGCGGTTCCTTGTAATTGCTGCCCAGGTGCTGGCTGTCGACTTCGGGATAGACGTGCCCGTTCACCAGAATCAAATCGGGCCAACCGTCGTTATCGAAATCGAAAAACATGGTTCCCCAACCCAGATACTGCGTATACAGGCCCAGCCCAGCCGCCGAAGTGGCGTCGGTGAAAGTGCTGTCGCCGTTATTGCGATACAGTGTCGAAGTGTCGTCCGAGAAATTTGTTTTGAAAATATCCAGGTGGCCGTCGCCGTTGTAGTCGGCGATGGTCGATCCCATGCCGGCCTGCTCGCGGCCGTCTTCGTTGAACGCCGCTCCTGATGTCACCGCAACATCGGCGAACGTGCCATCATGGTTGTTGCGATAAAGAATGCTGGGCGTGCTGTCGCAGGCGATGAAAATGTCGGGCCAGCCATCTTCGTCGAAATCGAGGGTGGAGACGCTGAACGCGTAGTGCCCGTCGGTGCGATCGATGTGGGCTTTCGCGGTGACGTCCTCAAAGGTACCGTCTCCTTTGTTGCGGTAAAGAATGTTTTTCGCGCCCGGCAGACCTCGTGGGCCGCACATCACGGGGACGCCTTTCCAGATGCAGGTTGGACGCTCTCCCGGCGCAGGAGCGGTCGCGAGATCAAAGTCCACATAGTTGGCCACGATCAGATCGAGCCGGCCGTCTCGGTCGTAGTCGACAAAGGCGCAGCCCGTGCCCCAAGCCTTGCCCGAGCCGGCGACTCCAGCTTTCTCAGCGACCTCGGCGAAGACGCCGCCCTGATTGTGATAGAGGCGATTCTTGCCGTAATACGTGACGTAGAGATCTTCCCAGCCGTCGTTGTCGTAGTCGCCGACGCAGACCCCTTGTCCCCAGCCGGTTGCGGTGAGCCCCGCCTTCGCGGTGACGTCGGTGAACGTTCCGTCGTGATTGTTGCGGTAGAGATGGTTGCTGGGAGCTTGTCCCGCAGGAAATCCCTCAAGCTTGGTGCCGTTCACCAGGAAAATGTCAGGCCAGCCGTCGTTGTCGTAGTCGAAGATGGCGACGCCGGTACCCGTGGTCTCGATGATGTATTTCTTGCTGTCGACGCCGCCGAAGATTTCCTGCATGGTGAGGCCGGCTTTTTCGGCAACGTCGGTGAAGTTGGCGATCGGCTTCGCGGGCGCAGGTGCCTTGGTCTGCTGGCCCTGACCGTTGGCGAGAAGTGCCGCCAGAGTTGCCACGCAGAAAAAGTGACGGGAGCCGAAGCGCGGACGGCACGGAATTTTCAATTGCATGGCTTGTTTTGAATGGTAGGAGGGTGGTGAGTATTGGTCAACGCGGCCCGCTCGGTTTGTTCCTGTTTTCTCACGGGACAACCGGGGCTTCGGCTACTCCGACGTAGGTGTCGGCGCCGCCGTAGTAGAACAGGTAGCGATCGCCCTGGCGCACCATACCTTCCACAAAAACTACGTTCAGCACCTGGCCGTGCTTCTCCCACTGCGTTTCAGGCGCGAAAATGGGAAGATCCGTGCGGGAGATCAGCTTGCCAGGATCGTTGCGGTCAAATTCCGCGACGCCGGTGCGGTAAACCAACTTGTCGTCGGCGCCGTTGTAGATCAGAACGATTCCCTCTGGCGTCAGGATCGGCGCGGGCCCCGGCTCTGCTACTCGTGAATCGAACTTACCGGCACGTACGGGTAAAACCGGCAAGTCCGTCGCCTCGGTCCAGTGCAGAAGATCCGTCGAGTACGCCAATCCGGTCTGATCTTTGTTGTCGGCGCTGGTGCCGAGAAAGTACATCCAGTATTTACCGTCAATTTTTTCCGGCACGATGGCGCCCGACTTCGTCCAGCGCACATTCCAATGCCCCTGGTTCGCGGGCAGGATGACGCCTTGGCGGTCCCAGTGAGTGAGGTCCTTCGAGGTTGCCAGGCAGAGTTGCGCGTCTCGCTTGTTGTAGCCGGTATAGGTCAGGTAGTAGGTGTCGCCGAACTGAACCAGCCGCGGGTCCTCGACGCCGCCATCTTTTTCGTAGTCGGCTTCGGGGGAGAACACGGGCTCGGCGCGGCGGGTGAAGTGAATGCCGTCCCTGCTCTCGGCGTAGCCGAGGCGCGAGGTGCCATTTTTGTGCTGGGCGCGGTAGAGCATTACGATCTTGCCCTCGCGCGTGACTACCGCCGGATTAAATGTGCCCGCCGATTCCCACCCGCCTCCGCGCGGCGAAATGACGGGAGTCTCCGACGCCCGATGCCACGCGCCAAAGGGCCAAGTTGCGCTATTCTGAGACGCCAGCGCCAGAACCAACGCGAAGAAGCTGACCCGGCTCTTGTGACGGATGAAATGGACCATGACGATCGTCCGGTAGCACGAACCGGCGGTGCGGCAGAAGCTGCCCTTACCTCGATTCCGATGCGTGCCTCCCGATTCTCCGTCAGTCTGGTCTTTCTGGCAATCCTAGGCCGTAGCCTCGTGGCTTTCCCGCAGACGAACTCCGCGGGTGGCACGACTTCAACGGCATACCAGACTGGTCTCAGCGCCATGCAGCGCGGTGATCTGCCGGGGGCTCGCGCCGCCTTCGAGAAGGCGGTCGCAGTGAACCCGCAGAGCGCGGATGCTCAGAACATGCTGGGCCAAGTCCTGTTGCAGCAAGGCGACGCCGACCATGCCATTGACCGCTTTCGGACGCTGGTGCGCCTTCGCCCAAGGTTAGCGATCGCCCATGCTTACCTTGCTCAAGCCTTGCAGGCTAAGGGCCTGCTGGACGAAGCCGTGGCGGAATATCGGTTGGCGGTAAAACTCGCACCCGGCCAGCCACAGGCACATCAGGCGCTGGGGCGCGCGCTTAGTTTGCAGCAGAAGACGGACGAGGCGATCGTTGAGCTGCGGCAAGCCGTGCTTCTGGCTCCGCAGCAGCCGGATTTTCACGACGAACTGGGCGCCCTGCTGGCGCAGGAGGCGAAATTTGCCGAGGCTGAGAAGGAATTCCGTGAGGCCCTAAGACTCAATCCCGGCTACGAGCGGGCATATCTTCACATGGCCGTCGCTCTTGCCAGCGAAGGCAAGCGGAGTGACGCTCTGCAGGCGCTCGACCAAGCCGTGAAGCTCGATCCCAAGGATGCGACCGCATGGTACTACCGAGGCACGACGCTGGAGGCTGATGCCAATCCCGAAGAAGCCCTACGCTCCTACGAGCATGCAGTTGAGTTGAAGCCGGATTTTGCGCCGTTGCAAACCAGCTTTGGCCTGCTGCTGCAGCGCCGCAGCGATCCCGATCGCGCAGTGGCGGCTTTCACCAAGGTTGTCGAGCTGACGCCGTCTGACCCGGAGGCGCACAACAATCTCGCGCTTGCCCTGCTGCAGCGCGGGCAAGCCGATGCCGCCATCAAAGAATTCCAGGAGGCCATTCGGCTTCGCCCGGAAGATTCGGGGTTTCAAGGAAATCTGGGCACGGCGTATCTGCAGAAAACCGACTTCGACGCTGCGGTGGCACAGTTCCGCGCCGCCCTGAAGCTCGATCCCGAAAAGGCGAGCCTGCATCACGACCTGGCCCTGGCGCTCAAACTTAAAGACGACTTGCCGGGTGCGATCAACGAGTGGAAAGAAGCCATCCGCCTGGATCCGACGCTGGCGGATGCGCACTACAGCCTAGGAGTCACGCTATGGCAGTCGGGAGACTTTCCGGCCGCGGCGGAGCAACTGAGGCAAGCGACCCAGATTCAGCCCAACTATGCCGAGGCGTACTACACGCTGGGCACGGTTTTGAAGCAGATGGAAAAATTGCCGGAGGCAGCGGATGCTTTGCGCCAGGCGATTCGCCTCGAACCGGATTTCGCGGGCGCTCACACTACGCTGGCCGCGGTGCTGCGTCAGCTAGGGGATGCTGCCGGAGCAGCCGCCGAAAGCAAGGCCGGCGCCGAAATCGCCAAGGAGAAAACCAGTCTTCAGGCTGCGACGTTTGCCACCAACTCGGGACGTCGCTTGCTCAACGCGGGGGATATTGACGGGGCGATCTCCCAATTTCAGACCGCCATCCAGGCAGTGCCCAACTATGCCATGGCGCACTATCAGCTCGGCTTGGCTCTCCGGCAGAAGGGGAAAAAGGAAGAAGCCGGCAAGGAATTTGGGAAGGCGGCAGCGCTGGATCCGCACCTAGTCGCGCCCGCGGCTCATTGAAGCAAATCAGCCACAGAAGAGGTCTCGAACAAATCCTAGTTGCCCCGCATGCGCACGGCCAACAAATCGGTCATCACCGGGACGCCGTGAGTGATTTTCACTCGGAGCAGCGCCTCGAATGGTCTAAGATCTTCCGGCTTGGAAACGCCGAGGCGATGAAGGAGTTCCGTCAGAGAGTCTTCGCGACAAACATACTCCACGGCAGCCTGGGTACCGAAGGTGGAGCTTCCGGCCAGGATCAGAACCGATCGCTGTGGGTCTAAGCCGGGCAGCAGGCCGATCACGGCATAATCCTCGATAGTGGGCTGGTTTGGGGGTGTTGCGAAGAATATGTTCTGTTCGCCAGGCATGGGATGCACGTTCACCACGCCGAGATCGCCTTTTCGTGGACCTGCGTCCACCCGCCGGAACACGAACTCCTGCGTTCCTGGGATATCGAGCAGGGTCAGGTTCTCCGAAGGAGAACCGACAAAAATCAGGTCGTTATTCTTCGCGTCATCGAGCGAAAACAGCGCCCCGCGTTTCACGCGAAGCTGGCGGCTGAAGAGGCCAAAGACGCGGTCAAGCTGGTGGACTGCCAGGACTTCACCGACACCGGTGTAGTGGTCGAGAACAAAGGCGCGAGAATCGGAGGACGGGTTGAAGTAGCGCATGCCGGTCTCCGGACGGCCGACGAACGCTCCATTGCTGAAGATCACCCAGGGCGCTGCCGGCCCGGAGACAAAGCGATTCCAGAAAACCTGCAGCTCCCGAGCGACGGGCGGCGGCGAGATTGCCTGGCTCTTATCGCGAATAATCGCGATAGTAAGGGCAGCCAAGGCGGAAACCAGCAGCACTGACAGCACCCAAACCGCCACTTTCCAGCTGGCGGCCGAAACAGGAACGCGACGGCTCCCGTCCTTAACCTGTCGGGGAGCGAACGAATGTCCCGCCGACGCTCCAGGTGTCCGAACCTGGAACGACAGGACATAGGAACCCTTGGGCAACTCGACCAGGATTACATCGTCCACCCCTTCCGAGGCGTAATACTCGGTCAGCTTGATGCGCAAGCGGCCAGCCTGCACGCGAACGGTAGAGTCCCCCTGCGGGTCGAAGTCTGCCGAGCGGCCAAACACCTCGGTGGCAATTTGGTACTCCTTAACGGTGGAAGGAGGATGGGCGAGGGAGTGCTCGGCGAGGTAGCGGAGCAGCTTACACAGCGATTCGGAGCCGCGCAGGCTATGACTATTGGTAAGCTTCTCTATTTGCTGGAAGCACTGCTCGCGCCCAGCGGCGAAAGTACGCGTCAAGGCCATGTAACTGGGGAAGTAACAGCCAACGTATCTTACTGCAACGGTAGCACTTTACTCCAGTAACGGTATAAAACCTAGTGAAACTTATGCCAATAGTCGTTTTGTACTACCACTTGCAGGCTCTCCAAACAAGTCTACTTCTGCAATTTCCAGAGCTCTTGGGGACAACTAGTGGGACAACTAGGAGGACAGTCAATGTACCGGTCAATTCTTGCTACAGTGGCGACGCTTGCTCTTCTCTGCGGCTTTTGGGCGCCTGCGGCCCAAGGTCAGGCAGTCTTCGGCAGCATTCTCGGCACGGTGACTGATCCCTCCGGGGCGGCGGTCCCTAACGCCAAGGTCACAGTGATAGACCAAGGCAAGGGAACCACTCTGCAGACGACTACAAACGAGAGTGGCAACTACTCGGCGACCCACCTAATCCCGGATACGTATACTGTCCGCGTGGAAGCCCAAGGATTCAAGGTTCTGGAATTCAAGGACATCACGGTGTCGGCCGACACCGGCAGTCGCGTTGACGGCCAGTTCCAGGTGGGCTCGACCAGCGAGCAAGTGGAAGTCACGTCAGAAGCGCCCCAGCTCAAGACCGACCGCGCTGATGTTTCAATCGAGTTCAACCAGAAGTACGTGGAAGACCTGCCTATTGCGCAACGTAATTTCACTTCACTGGAGCTGCTGTCGCCCGGCACCCAGAAGCTGGTCGGGTGGAGCCACGCCGTCACGGAGAACCCCCAAGGCAGTCAGCAAATATTTGTTAACGGGCAGCACTTCAGCGGCACCGCTTATGAGCTGGACGGCACTGACAACCAAGACCCGATTCTTGGAATTATTGTAGTGAACCCCAACCTCGACGCCATTCAGGAAACCAAGGTGACGCTGGGCAATTTCGACGCCGAGTTCGGCAAGGCGGTTGGCGGTGTCGTAACGGTCCAGACCAGGTCTGGAAGCAACGACTTTCACGGCGAAGGTTTCTGGTTTCGTCGCACCGACGCAACCGAAGCGCGCGATCCATTCACACAATACAAGCCTGACCCCATTACTCACCGTCTCATCCCTGCCGACAAGTGGCAGGAGTTCGGGGGCACGATCGGTGGTCCAATCATAAAGAACAAGTTGTTCTTCTTCGGCGACTATCAGGGGCAGCGGGAGACCAGCGGACTTACCAATCTGCTGACAACGCCGACTCCAACCGTCACTTCGACCTGCAATCCGGCTACCAACACGACTGGGTTTTGTGACCTGCATGAGTACCTGTCAGTAGGTCTACCGGGCGGCGGTCAAGCATACGACCCGACAACCGGAAACCCAGACGGCACGGGCCGCAGCCCATACGGTGCCGCGGGCGGCTGCCCAGGGAACTGTATCCCGATCGCCCAGATTTCTTCTCAGGCAGGAAAGATCCTCGCTCTATTTCCAGGGCCTAACGTGGCTGGCCAAGTACTCGACAACTTCATATCCTCGGGGAGCGGTCAGTACACGCAGAACAGCTTTGATACACGCGTCGACTACAATGCAGCGCCCACAGTGAACATCTTTGGGCGATTCAGCTATGACAAGTTTCACGTAGAAGGGCTTGGAGCATACGGAGCGTTGGGAGGCACCGGGTTTGGCCCGGGTGGCCTGGCTGGCGGATCCAATACCCATAACTATAGTTTGGCCGTGGGCGCTACCAAGACCTTCAGCGCATCTCTGCTCGCGGACTTCCGGTTTGGATACTTTAAGTACAATCCGGTCGCCTTTAAGCCAGACTCGGGCACCACGCCCATGACCACGTTCGGCATACCCAATGCCAACCTTTCCGGGGCGCAGGCGGCAGCGACATCTGGTTTAGGAGGCTTTATCTTCGACCAGACCCCTTCCCCGTCTTCCGCCAGCAGTACCAATGGCGTTCCGATTGTGAGTTTCGGGGACGGCCTGGGTGTGGGGCGTTGCAACTGCCCTTTGACCGAAAGCGAGCAACAATTTCAGTGGGTCACAAACTGGACTAAGATGCGTGGCAACCACCAGTTCAAGTTTGGCGCTGACCTGCGCTACGCGATGAATCTCCGCGTTCCGAGCGATGCCAACCGAGTGGGTGACTACACGTTCAGCCAGCGTACAACCTCGGATGGGGGAGTCGCTGGACTTGACTGGGCTAGCTTCCTGCTGGGAGACGTGAAGCAAATGAGTCGATATGTCAGCCCCAACGTAAGCGCGGCCGAGCGGCAGCATCGGATGTTCTATTACGGCCAGGACACGTGGCGGATAACGCCTAAGTTGACGCTGAACTACGGTATTCGTTGGGAGGTCTATTTCCCAGAATACGTCAATGGAAAAGACCAGGGCGGATTCGCCAACCTCACGCAAGGGCTCATCCGGGTTGCTGGCGAAGGTCCGTACGGACTAAACGGAAATATCAACAACGATTGGCACTACTTCGCTCCCCGCCTGGGCTTTGCCTACGAACTAAACCCGAAGACTGTAGTTCGCATGGGATACGGGCGCAGCTACGATATGGGAGTGTTCGGTTCCAATTTCGGCCACACTGTCACCCAAACACTGCCGGTGCTCGCGGCACAGTTGGCTCAAAACGCTAATCAGAATCTCGCCGCCTTTACTCTGGCTCAAGGGCCACCGGTATTCAACTTTCCGGCCGTACCGTCGAGCGGAACCTTCCCGGTTGCAGGACCGAATTGCTATCAGAGCGCCTTTATTGTGAGCGGCGCTAATACGCAGAACTGCATCCAGCCGCATATCCGTCCAACATTCCAGCGCCTCCCAACCCTGGATGCATGGAATGCGACGGTTCAACGACAGATGACGAATAGCATTTCACTCGAAGCGGCCTACATCGGAAACAAGGGCACGCACGTGTTCGCTGGAGACGGACCGACATACAACATCAACCAACCCTCGATCGTCGGGTGTGCGGGCACAGGCTGCAGCACTGGTGTGGCGACGGTGCAACGTCGTCCACTTTACAACCAGTTCACCTACCCCAGCATTATTGACCCCACCACTGGTCTTCCGCTCGCGTGTTGCTCCACCGACCAGGGCAACTATCTGGGCAATGACGCCAGCAGCATCTACAATGCCCTGCAACTGAAGATCGAGAAGCGATTTTCCAAGGGTCTCCAATTCTTGTCCCACTACACGTTCGCCCATGCGAACAAATATGACAACAACTACTACGACATCAGCCACGCGATCTCGTACGGTCCGGACGACGAGGTTCGCAATCACGTTTGGGTGAACAACGTGGTATACGAACTGCCCTTTGGAAAGGGACATTCGTTTGCCGCGAACTCCGGCCGCCTGGAAAACCTGATTATTGGCGGCTGGCAGATCTCGGGTACGACCACGTGGGGCAGCGGCTTGCCTTGGACACCGCAGTTTAGCGGATGCAATTCGGACCAAGACGTAGGCGTTTGCCGCCCGAATCGAGGATCTGGGGCATTTCCCATTGGCGCTGGATCGCTGCAGCACCCGGCCAGTGGCGCGCCCTACGTCCAATTCTTCACACCACTATCAACGCCGGTTCTGGGCAGCACGAGCGGACCCTTTACCGATCCGGGCATCGGCAGTCTGGGTAACGTCGGGGTCTTCAGCTACCGCGGACCACGCGCCTTCTTTTCCGACGCGTCCATCACAAAGAATTTTGGCCTCACAGAACGGCTGAAGCTCCAGTTCCGTATGGACGCGTTCAACGTGTTTAATCATCCAGTCTTGGGATTCAACAACAACCAGGGCAACACTTGCATCGACTGCGCCGGCGCAACCAGTAGTGCTGGGCGAGTCACGGACATCGAGGCTGACAGATCGCCGGGCGCTCCGGGGGGTATGCGTCAGTTGCAGTTCGCACTGAAGCTGATCTTCTAAGCAGACGAATGGAGTTTCGATTAGAGAGGGGAGTCCTTCGGGACTCCCTCTTTTTGTCCCGGCGCTGGTTTGTTGCATAGCCGGCTCTCCCCTTGCGGGAGGGCTTGTGCTCTAATCTTCCAGATGGAACGGACACAGCGTTTTTCCAGATTGCGATTCCCGTGGCTTTCGGCCTGCCTCTGGATCTTCTGCTCTACCGGCTTTGCACAGCAAACGACGCCCCCGGATGCGCCGCAGGCAGCGCCGACTACCGCTGCCGATTTCGCGCGGGCGCACTCGCTCACACAACAAGGCAAGATCGATGAGGCCATCGCCGTGCTCCAGGAGATGGCGGCAAAAGCGCCCGACACCAAGGGCCTGGACCTGGAATTGGGCATCGCCTATTACAAAAAGAGCGACTTCCCCAAGGCGATTGAACATTTCAAAACCGCTTTGGCGGCCGATCCCAGTAACGGCGAGGCTGAGCA